>ERZ777011.43-NODE-43-length-184386-cov-6.939348_pt1 | contig 184386 bp, 171 predicted proteins | sample MGYA00374964_ERZ777011 | MGnify/ENA primary metagenome ERZ777011 (study PRJEB29310, sample SAMD00008975) | mouse gut metagenome | study: EMG produced TPA metagenomics assembly of the Metagenome analysis of fecal microbiota from mouse which was promoted... | reverse complement strand
TCGTCCGCAATACACACCGGCTCGTTTTTGCCGACTTTCTCATAAGGCAAATTATGGGAATGGATGGAATATATTGAAGATGTGCGTCAGGCAAGAAAAGTGCGTCACAAACTAAAGGATATATTGGTCATTGTTCTTTTTGCAACACTCTCGAACGCAGATGACTGGGTGGAAATGACGCTGTCTGCAAAACAATATCAGGATTATCTGAGAAAATATATAGAGTTAAAAAACGGTATCCCTTCCCATGATACGATCAATCGTATAATGAGACTGCTCTCCCCGGAGATTCTCCAGCAGTTGTACGGGAAATGGCAGGAGCTGCTCAACAGGAATGAGGGGGAAGCCCTAAAAAATCATTTGTATAGACGGAAAGACCATGAGATCCAATAAGAGGAAAGAAAGCAGGCCGTCTCATATCGTATCTGCATGGAGCAGGGAAGATGGATTCTGTCTGGGTCAGAAAGCCGTGGAGGAAAAGAGCAATGAGATCACGGCGATCCCGAAACTTCTGGATAAGATACAGATCAAAAATCAGATCATTACGATAGATGCCATGGGAACCCAGAAAGCGATAGCGGAAAAGATCCGTAGAAAACGTGCCGACTATATACTGGCATTGAAAAGAAATCAGGCAGGTGTGTATGAAGATGTGGAACTGTATTTCCGGGATGAGAAGATACGGGAAGGGATACGCCGGGAAAACAACTAGGTGAAAAGAACTATTACTGTTTTGCTCAAATAATAATGAATAAATGTTGCTTTTTTATTGTTGTCGGTGCATAATAATTCTATCACTAAAGAATGGATGGGTTATTATGTGAAGGAAAACAATTGATACTATTCCGGTTTTATCTGATGCCATGAAAAACATATCGTCTGCTTTTTCAAAAAGCCGCTCCCTTCCGTCAGGACTGGTCAAAAGAGCCAGCATTGTCCTGCTTGCGTCACAGGGGGAATTCAACCAGAATATTGCTCAACAGGTCGAGCTTCATTATAGTAATGTTGCCACCTGACGCAGCCGGTTCCTTGTATAATAGGAAATTCCTCCTTGCGGAGGAATCTTGAATTAAATTATATAGAAGCCTTCCTCTGGTTCGTCGCCATCCCAGTCGTCATCTTCAGTTAGAAAATATTGCATGTCCAATAGATCCGAATCGGTCATGCCTTTTACAAGTTTTGCGGTCATACCCTCCGGTGGATTTTTGATATATTTGTTGCGAGGTTCCTCTAGAGCTTTAGCGTCCATAATTGATACCTCCCTGTCTGCGAATAAATTAAGGGGAACGGCACTTTGCGATTGCCCTTTCGTAAAGTTCTTCCAGAGAAACACGCTTGTGATTATAGTAAACATCTGTCAGGGACATGGTATGTCTGCAGTTAGAACAGCAAAGTGGGTCATATCCGAAAGAAAGGAGTATGTTGTTGCGTCACATGGTAAAGCTGCGGATAGTTTTACGCTTGGATTTATGAATTGCAAGGGTAAGGGACTTATCTTTTTGGCGATGACGGGCATACAGACCGTAATAGCGGGTTATTTTGTAGTGAGGCTCAGGTATGTGCTGGATCAAAAGGGATATGAAGTCCAGAGCCGGTATTGTTTTCTTTACAAAAACATTGTCTTCGTGGCGATTGTAATGGAAAGTGACATTTTCGCCATCGTAAGAATCAATGCGGCTTAGAGCAATAACAGGGCGTCCAAGATAGCGGCTGATATATTTGATAACAGTCTTTGTACCGCAGAGGTTAGGCTTGGCATAAACATAGAAGCCATTTTTGTCCTTTTTGTAGATGGCAGCTTTGTTTTTTGGGGAAAGAGGGTCCGATTTTCTTTTCCATTTCATTAAGTAAAGCAGTCTGAAAGGATTTGCGTAGAAATGTGTAGCTGAAGTGTTTTACGGCACGCCAGAAGCCATCGTCGGAGAAACCGTCTTCGGTGATGAGACAATGAATATGGGGATTCCATTCCAGAGGGCGCCCGAAAGTATGGAGGACACAGATGAAACCGGGAACAAAGTTTTTTGATTTGTTCATTTCATGGAACATACGGAGAACGACGCTTCTGGCTGCGTTAAAAAGGCAGTCGAGAAGGGAACGGTCCTCAAGAAAAAAGTGACGGAGCCCTTCATCAATGGTAAAAACGCAGTGACGATGGGTACATTAGATTAATTTAAAAGCCATGGCATTGGATCTGTTCTGGCCGTATTTGACACCACAGGTTGGACAAAACCTGCTTTTACAGCGGAAAGGAACAAATTTGAGATCTCCGCATTTGGAACAGGCATACATTGCCCCACCGAAAGCCGTGTGGCTGTGATTTTATGTAAACGATATTAAAAGAAAATTTATATTGTGAAAATACTTTTCTGACGTTATAATGTAATAGGCTTAGAGAAAAAATAAGCGTTTTGGCAGGAGACATTGTTTTTATGAATTTCAATATATGAAACGGAGGACAGTATGCAGAAAACATTGATCGTGGTAGATATGCAGAATGACTTTATTGATGGTTCTCTGGGGACGAAAGAAGCACAGGCGATCGTCGAAAACGTGAAAAAAAAGATCGCGGAATACCGGAAACGGGGCGATGAGATCATTTTTACGAGAGATACCCATCAGGAGAATTATCTGGACACGCCAGAAGGGAAGAAACTGCCGGTGAAGCACTGTATTTGCGGAACAAAAGGCTGGGGGATCGCGGAAGGACTGGAAGTGCCGGGATGCAGCTATATAGATAAACCGACTTTCGGCTGGACGCGCTGGAACGAAAGGAACTTTGAGAAGATCGAGCTGGTAGGACTGTGTACGGATATCTGTGTGGTTTCAAATGCATTGATTTTAAAGGCGATGTTTCCGGATGCGGAAATCACGGTGGATGCGGGATGCTGTGCCGGAGTAACGCCGGGAACACACAGGGCGGCGCTTGAGACGATGAAGATGTGTCAGATAGAAGTGATAGAATAGGCATAAAAAAATGGAGATAGGGGGACTCGAACCCCTGACCTATACGTTGCGAACGTATCGCTCTCCCAACTGAGCTATATCCCCGAAGCAATATTTATTATATATCTTTTGCGGGAAAAATGCAAGGACGAGTTTGGGGAATTTGGAAAAGAAAAGTATGATTGAAGCAGAACATTTTAACCATTTAAACTATATAAAAAAGGAGCCCTTAAGCGGCAGTATGGACGGCATGCGCTATATGTTGATGAAAAAGAGCGAGGGGGAAAAGAGTTATATGGAAGGGATCGTTTGGCCGGAACCTTTGGGATATGCGAAAACACCGGAGGAGCAGAAGACCAGAAGGTGTTTTGCGTTAGATGTTTCGGGCATGACGGAAGCTGTGGAGTGGTTGAATGAAATGTATCAGAAATTCTGGGAAGAATAAAGTAAAGAAGCCGCAGAGAACTGCGGGTGACGCAAATTTTAGCGGAGAATAGGAGTTGTTATGTTAGAACTGAAGAATATACAGTACGATGTGGAAGGCAACAAGGAAATACTCAAGGACATCAGTCTGAAAATAGAGGACAGGTTCGTGGCGGTGACAGGGCCTAACGGCGGCGGAAAATCCACGTTGGCGAAGATCATCGCAGGTATTGTGAAGCCAACGGCGGGAAAAATACTGTTGGATGGTCAGGACATCACGGAAGCGTCCATTACGGAGCGGGCGAAAATGGGTATCAGCTACGCTTTTCAGCAGCCCGTCCGATTTAAGGGTCTGACTGTGAAAGACTTGTTGACCATGGCGGCAGGAAAGAATACCAGCGTGCAGGAAGCCTGCAATATTTTGTCGGAGGTAGGTCTTTGTGCCAGAGATTATGTTAACCGAGAAGTGAACGGGTCTCTTTCCGGCGGTGAACTGAAGCGGATCGAGATTGCGATGATTATCGCCAGAGGAACAAAAATATCCATTTTTGACGAACCGGAGGCGGGTATCGACCTTTGGAGTTTTAACAGTCTGATCAATGTATTTGAAAAAATGTACCGGGAGATGGGAGGATCGATCCTGATTATTTCCCATCAGGAACGGATTTTGAATATTGCGGACAAGATCATTCTGATTGCCGGCGGCAGAGTGGAAAAGAGCGGATCGAAAGAGGAAATTTTGCCGGAACTTTTATCGACCACCGGAAGCGGCGCCTGCAATATGCTGCTTTCCAAGAATGAAGGTACCAGAAATTAAGAATAGGAGATACCGATATGGACATGATACAAAAAAACTTACTGGAAGAAGTGGCGGGGCTGCATGAAGTGCCTGCGGGCGCCTATAATATCAGGGCAAACGGCGCTCTTGACAGCAGACAGACCACCGCGAATATCAATATCGTCACAAAGCAGGACAAGCCGGGCATCGATATTATCATTGCCCCGGGGACAAAGCGGGAGAGCGTGCATATTCCGGTCATTATCAGTCAGACCGGGATAAAGGATTTGGTCTACAATGATTTTGTGGTGGGGGAGGATGCGGATGTGACGATCATTGCCGGCTGCGGCATTCATAACTGCGGCGATCAGGATTCCGCCCACGACGGTATTCACAGTTTTCACCTCGCCAAAAATGCAAAGGTGCGATATGTGGAAAAGCATTACGGGGACGGAGACGGAAACGGTCACAATGTGATGAATCCAACTACCATTATTGAACTGGCGGAAGGCGCGTCTTTGGAAATGGAGACGGTACAGATCAAAGGAATTGATTCCACTGTCAGGGTCACAAAGGCGAAACTTGCACAGGACGCCAATCTGGTCATCAAAGAAAAGATCATGACCCACGGCACCCAGTCAGCAGTCACGGATTTCACGGTGGATATGGACGGAGCCGGCAGCAGCGCAAATGTCATGAGCCGTTCCGTGGCGAAAGAAAATTCCCACCAGAAATTTGTTTCCATCATCAACGGAAATAACAGATGCGCCGGACATACGGAATGCGATGCGATCATTATGGATCAGGCCACTGTAACGGCTCTGCCGGAACTCACTGCAAACCATGTGGATGCCAATCTGATCCATGAGGCGGCCATCGGAAAGATTGCCGGAGAACAGATCGTTAAACTGATGACTTTGGGACTGACGGAAAAGGAAGCGGAAGAACAGATCGTGAACGGATTTTTGAAATAAGAAATAAATAAATAAAAAAGAGTGCGGCTCCTTCAACAAATCGGATTGAGTCGCGCTCTATTTTTTGCTTTATTATCCTGTTGGTGTCTGTTCCGCTGCAGGCGGTGTTTGTTCCGTTGCAGGCGGTGTCTGCTCCGTTCCGGGTGGTGTAGGTTCGGTCTGTTCCGGAGTGATTGCGCCTTCGCCGCCTGTATCGGTCTGTTCCGGCGGCATTCCGTAGACGATGCCTGCGGCGGTCATCTCAGCCTGCTGCTGCAGTAACAACCCTTCATAACCGGGAGTAGCGAAGAACATAGCGTTATGTTGGCAAGTCACCGACGGAGTCTGCTGCAGCGCTGCCGGATCTTCTGCGCCTTGTCCGGTATCCCCTTCTGTGCCCTCCTCCGTGGTGGGAGTAAGTGTATCGGGGTTTAAGGTCAGGACCCCGGGGGTCTTAAAAGGACACTCCGGACTGGCTGGTACGGCCCCTGTCAGGATGCTGTAAGCGCAGATGGAACCGGAATAGTGCACATTGCAGGTGGTTGTGGGTACAGTGCCCTCCGCAAAGTATTCCGTTCTTCTGGTGCCGTCACACAGCCCCGGTACCGGCAGTTTGCCGGACTGTGAACACACAGTGGCAGTGACAAGACCTGTAGGTGTAGGGAAGGACTGGTTGGGCAGCCCCTCGTGAACCTTTGACATAACTGCGCGCCAGAGAGTCCTTGATAGACTCCGCTCGCCGCCTCTGGGCAAGTAAGTTGTGGTGTAAGTATTATCGTAACCGGTCCAGACTGAGGCGGTATAGTAAGGTGTAAATCCCGCAAACCATACATCCACATATGCACTGGTAGTTCCTGTCTTTCCGGCGATGGACATATTGCCGAAGTTGGTGGAAGCGCCCGTGCCGCTTGTGACAACATCCTGCATGGCGCTTGTCAGCAGGAAAGAGGTCGTCTCTTTCATGACCCGCCTGGTCTGCTGGGTAGCTGTCTTATCAATAATGACATTGCCGTCATGATCCGTAATCTTTGTATACAGGATCGGCTCATTGTAAACGCCGCCGTTGGCAATAGAAGCGTAACCTGCGGTCAGTTCTTCGTTAGTCACGCCGTTGGTAATGCCGCCCAGCGCGAGGGACTGCTGGATGTCTGAATAAATTTCGTTTCCCACCTGCTTTTGGGTGACAAGAGTCGTAAAGCCAAGACTTTGCAGGTAGTCGAAACCCAGCTGGGGCGTGATCTGAGTCAATGTTTTTACCGCGATGATGTTGATGGAATCCTGAATCGCATAGCGGAAAGAACAGATGCCCCGGAATTTGTTATCGGCATTTTTAACGGGTTTGCCGCTTTCGTAGTTGTAAGGTTCGTCCATGTGCACGTCTGCAAGTGTCAGGCCTGCGCTGTCAAGCGCGGGCAGGTAGGTGGAGAGCACTTTGAAGGTGGATCCGGGCTGCCTTGTGGTGTCGGTGGCCCTGTTGAGCGTTCTGCTGGCCGTCTTAGGGCCTCTGCCGCCCACCATAGCCACTACATGGCCGGTGCTCTGATCTTCCACGATGATGGAGACCTGAGGCTGCGGCGTCAGGGAGATGTTTTCACCGTATACCGTATCGCCCGGCTGCATGATAGCTTCCTTATAAAAATCGATATCTTCCTGCGCTTCCTCCATGGAAGAGTAGAGCATCGTATAAGAACTTTTTACGGTCTCCTGATACCATTTTAACATTTTATGGGCATTAAAATTTTCCAAATCGCCGTTTGAATGCTTGACAGTCAGCTCGTAGGCCAGTTCCCACTTTGTATTTTCCGGAAAGTTTTCCTCGTTGGTAAAAGCTTCGTCGCAAATACTCTGGATAGTCGGATCCTGCGTGGAATAGATTTTAAGGCCGCCGCTGTAAAGCAGATAAAAGGCCTGATTTTCTGTGTATCCTGCATCGATCAGATCATCCATGACGTCATCCACAAGGGCATCCACGAAGTAAGAGTTGATCGTATCATCTTTCACCGTAAGGTTGACGCTCTGGATACGGGAGTAGGGATCGTCCGCCATGGCTTCGTCGAACTCCGCCTGTGTGATGTATCCCTGTTCCAGCATATACTCCAACGTGTCATCCCGCCGCTGTTTGTTGTCTTCGGGATGGCGGATCGGGTTGTAACCGGCGGGGTTCTGAGTGATGGCAGCGATAACGCTGCACTCAGACAGGGTAAGCTGACTGACATCCTTATTAAAATATCGGTTGGCTGCAGCCTGAACGCCGAGGGTATTCTGTCCGAGGTTGATGGTGTTCATATAGTTTTCCAGAATTTTATCCTTGTCCATCACTTTCTCAAGTTCCAGAGCAAGGTATTGTTCCTGCACTTTACGTTTTACTTTTTCCGCAAATTTTTCTTCACTGGTCCAGCTTGTCAGCACGTTATTTTTGATGAGCTGCTGGGTGATAGTGCTGGCTCCCTGAGAAAATTTCCGGTTCTTTAAACCGATCAAGCCTGCACGGATGATACCTTGAATATCGATACCGTTGTGGTCGTAAAAACGTTCGTCCTCGATGGCCACAAAAGCATGAGCCAGATCTTCCGGAATCTGAGACATTGCCACCGGGATCCTGTTGGAATCAGTGGAGACCAGTTTTCCGATCTGGCGCCCTTCGATATCATAAACAAACGTAGAGAAACCGGAGGGGGAAACGTCCAGATTCGCGATATCCGGTGCAGTGGCGATGATGCCGTTAAATGTGCCGATTCCTGCGGCAGCGCCGATGATGCCCACAGACACAACAGCGCCCAAAAACAACTCCAGCATAAAAAGCGATATTTTTTTGCCCCAGCGGCCGGGATGTGAGTTTAGCTCCTTCTGGCGGCTGCGGACTCCTTTTTTTCCGTAATTCATAAAAAGCCTCTCAATTCTGCCGCGATTTTTGAGTATATGCGGCAATATCAACCTGTATTATAATATACTTTGAATAAAATGGCAAATTTATTAAATTTTTGTTACAATATCTGACCGTCCTTTCATGGAGAAATAATTGCCCTTGTACAGATTATGAGCCATATTTTACATTTTATGCCGGACTTGCATCATTTGTGGATTTCGGTTATTCTGGAATGGTATGATCAGAAGAATAGCTATGATCGGAAAGGAATTTCTATGGAAAAAAGCGGCGTAGAGAAAGTGATGGAATATCGGGTATTATTAAAAGAGTGCGCAGGAGAGTTAGAGGAAAAAAAGTCCCGTTTTATCTGTGCGCTGCGGCCGGTAGAGTCGGAGCAGGAAGCGATATCTTTCATAGAAGAGACAAAGAAAAAATATTGGGACGCCAGACATAACTGCTACGCATTTGTTCTCGGGAGCAGGCAGGAACTTACCAGATGCAGCGACGATGGTGAACCCGGCGGCACGGCCGGGCGCCCTATGCTGGAGGTGCTTTTGGGGGAAGGCCTGTGCGGTGTGGCGGCGGTGGTGACCAGGTATTTCGGCGGGACGCTGCTTGGCACGGGCGGGCTTGTGCGGGCTTACAGCGGCGCCGTGAAGGAAGCATTGAAAAACGGGGAGACAGGCAGGATGCGCTACGGCGCGAGACTGCGGATCGGCACAGACTACAATAGCGTCGGGAAGCTGCAGCACCTGTTCGGGAAAAAAGGCGTACAGGCGGAGGCGGAGTACGGGGAAGCCGTATGCTTTATAGTGACGGTTCCGGTGGACGAGGCGGATGGGCTGAAAAAAGAAGTGACCGAAGCAACCGGCGGAAAGGCCGTGATCGAGGAAGTGGAAAAAATATATTTCATTGACAAGGAATAGGGAGATTACTATAATAAGAAAGAAATAGCAGTCGGAAAGGTGGTGGTTTTTATGAAAAAGAGTTTAAAGAAATGCAGTAACGATAACCCTCTCCCTCGAAGTAGGCGCATAAAGACCACAACTGAAAAGGAGAGCTGCTATGGAAATGATTCAGGAAGAAAGAACGAGACAGGAGATTGAAAAACTTCTGGAAGAAAAGCAGTACACCAGACTTCGCCAGCTTGCCGCCGAGTTAAACGATGCGGATATTGCCGTTGCTATGGAGGAGATGGAGGAGAAAGATCTGCTTAAAATGTTTCGGATACTGCCCAAAAGCATGGCTGCTGATGTCTTTTCCTATCTGGAAGTGGAGAGTCAGCAGTTTATTATTACCTCTTTGTCCGAGCGGGATGCGGCGGATATCATCGACAATCTGATGTCCGATGACGCGGTGGATCTTTTGGAGGAGATGCCGGCAAATGTGGTGAAGAAGCTGCTTGCCGGTGCAAGCCCCGACACAAGGCGGGACATTAATCATCTGCTGCGCTATCCGGAGGACTCGGCGGGCAGTATTATGACCGTGGAGTATATGGACTTTAAAGAGGACTACACGGTGGAGGATGCCATTGCCAAGATCAGGAAGACCGGCATGGATTCCGAGACGATCAATATCTGTTATGTGCTGGACAAAAAGCGCACATTGGTGGGTACGGTGGCGCTTCGCTATCTGCTGCTCAGTGAGCCCGAAGCGGTGATCGGGGAGATGATGCATGAGAATGTGATCTCTTTAAACACGCTGATGGATCAGGAGGAAGTGGCGAGACAGTTCCAAAAATACGATTTTACGTCGATGCCGGTGGTGGACAACGAAAACAGGATGGTAGGCATTATCACCGTCGATGACGTTGTGGATATCATCGAGGAGGAGACAACCGAGGATATCGAAAAAATGGCGGCTATCGTCCCCACGGACAAGCCGTATATGAGAACAGGTGTATTTGAGACGTGGAAAAAGAGGATGCCGTGGCTGCTTTTGCTGATGATTTCAGCTACTTTTACCGGCAGGATCATCACGGCCTTTGAGGGGGCGTTGAGCGCATGTGTGGTGCTGACCGCCTATATTCCCATGCTGATGGACACAGGCGGAAACGCCGGCGGACAGTCCAGTGTAACGATCATCCGCAGTATTTCTCTGCATGATGTTGAATTTCCGGATCTGCCGAAAGTCATCTGGAAAGAACTCAGAGTGGGGCTGCTTTGCGGTCTCACGCTGTCGGCTGCGAATTTCTGCAAACTGTTGTGGTTTGACAGAGTTTCGGTGTCGGTTGCGGCTGTGGTATGTCTCACTTTGTTGGTAACATTGGTTGCCGCAAAGTTTATCGGCTGTGTGCTGCCGATGCTTGCGAAAAAGGTCGGCTTTGACCCGGCGGTGATGGCAAGCCCGTTTATTACAACGATCGTGGATGCGGTGTCCCTTGTGACATATTTTCAGATCGCGACAGCGCTGTTAGGCCTGTGATAAGTAATTGTAATTAGGAATAGGAGAATTTATGAAACAGAAAAGAGAAGACGTAAGAAATATAGCGATCATAGCCCATGTGGATCATGGCAAAACAACCCTTGTGGACGAGTTGTTAAAGCAAAGCGGTACATTTCGGGAAAATCAGGCCGTGGCGGAGCGGGTCATGGATTCGGGAGATATTGAGCGGGAGAGGGGGATCACGATTCTCTCCAAAAATACTGCGATCACCTATAAAGATACAAAGATCAACATTATCGATACGCCGGGGCATGCGGATTTCGGCGGCGAGGTGGAGCGCGTACTGAAGATGGTAAACGGGGTAGTCCTTGTGGTGGATGCCTTTGAGGGACCGATGCCCCAGACGAAGTTTGTGCTCAAAAAGGCGTTGGAGTTAGAGCTGGCGGTAATCGTCTGCATCAACAAGATCGACAGGCCGGAGGCCAGACCTAAGGAAGTGGAGGACGAGGTGTTGGAGCTATTTTTGGAGCTTGATGCAAGCGATGAACAGCTTGATTGTCCTTTCGTCTATGCTTCCGCAAAAAACGGCAGTGCGACCAGACAGATCACGGTGAAGAACAAGGATATGACGCCGCTTTTTGATACGATCTTAGAGTATATTCCGGCTCCCGAGGGGGATCCCGAGGCAGGTACGCAGGTGCTGATCAGTACCATTGACTACAACGAGTATGTGGGGCGTATCGGTGTCGGTAAAGTGGACAACGGCGTTGTGAAGGTGAATCAGGAGGTGGTGATCGTCAACCACCATGAACCAGAAAAACAGAAAAAAGTAAAAATCAGCAAACTTTCCGAGTTCGACGGTTTAAATAAAGTGGAAGTGAAGGAAGCGGGCGTGGGCTCTATTGTGGCGATTTCCGGCATTACGGATATCCATATCGGCGATACGCTGTGTTCGCCGGAGAATCCGGCGCCGATCCCCTTCCAGAAGATATCCGAACCGACTATCGCTATGGATTTTATCGTCAATGATTCTCCGCTTGCGGGGAAGGAAGGCAAATATGTGACCAGCCGCCATATCAGGGACAGGCTCTTTAAGGAGTTAAATACGGATGTTTCCCTGCGGGTGGAGGAGACGGAGAACACAGATTCCTTCAAAGTCTCAGGCAGAGGCGAACTGCATCTGTCCGTGCTCATCGAAAATATGCGAAGAGAGGGCTATGAATTCGCCGTCAGCAAGGCGGAGGTTATCTACAAAAAGGATGAAAACGGGAAGCTTCTTGAGCCTATGGAGACGGTCTATGTGGATGTGCCGGAGGAGTATTCCGGCGTAGTCATCGAGAAGCTGAGTCTTAGAAAGGGAGAACTGCAGAATATGGGAAGAGCTTCCGGCGGTTACACGCGGCTGGAATTTGCCATACCCTCCAGAGGGCTTATCGGATACAGAGGGGATTTCCTGACCGATACGAGAGGCAACGGGATCATGAATACGCAGTTTGAGGGATACGGTCCTTACAAAGGGGATATCCAGTATCGCAAACAGGGTTCTCTGATTGCCTTTGAGGCGGGGGAGGCTATCACATACGGTCTCTTTAACGCGCAGGAGCGCGGTTCTCTGTTTATCGGACCCGGCGAGAAGGTGTATGCGGGCATGGTGATCGGTCAAACCGGCAGGACGGAGGATATTGAGGTCAATGTCTGTAAGACAAAGCATCTGACTAACACTCGTTCCTCCAGCGCGGATGAAGCGCTGCGGCTTGTGCCGAAGAAGATCATGAGTTTGGAACAGGCTCTTGATTTCATCGATACGGATGAATTGTTGGAGGTGACGCCGGAAACTCTCAGGATCCGGAAAAAAATTCTTGACCCGACTCTGCGAAAGAGAGCGGCGATGAAACGGTAAGCAAAGTTTATCTGCAAGATAAAATAGGTACTATTTATGAAGGGAACCATTCCGAGGGATCCGTGTGATCCGGAGGAGGTTCCCTTTGTCGTGCGATGCCTTACACGTCTACCTATGCTCTTTTCCGCATATATATGTAATACACGGAGACAAATTCTGTCGTTTTCATGAATTGCGGCAGGAAAAAAGACCGAAAGCAGTTTTCGGAGAAAGGGTACGGCGATATGCGGGACATACCGCCAAAGGAGGAAGAGCATGATGGATAAAGTAATTGAAAACAATCAGGTAACGGTGATGGGAAAGATCGTGAGCGGTTTTTTCTTCAGCCATGAGATCTACGGTGAGGGGTTTTATATGATGGATGTGGAGGTGGAAAGACTTTCCGATTCCACGGATATCATCCCTGTCATGGTGTCGGACCGGCTGGTAGATGTGACACAGGACTATACCGGAGAAAATGTCTGTATAGGCGGGCAGTTCCGGTCTTACAACAGGCATGAGGAGAAGAAAAATAAACTGGTGTTATCCGTATTTGCCAGAGAGATCGATTTTACCTCTGAGATGGAAGAGAATGCGAAGACAAACCAGATCTTTCTGGATGGGTTTATCTGTAAGGAACCGATCTACCGGAAGACGCCGCTTGGCAGGGAGATTGCGGATCTGCTGTTAGCCGTGAACAGGCCCTACGGGAAGTCGGATTACATACCCTGCATCTGCTGGGGCAGGAACGCGAGGTTTGCGAATACTTTTCAGGTGGGAGACAGATGTATGATCTGGGGGAGGATCCAGAGCAGAGAATACATGAAAAAGATTACGGAGGAGGAACTGGAAAAGAGAGTGGCATATGAAGTTTCCGTCAGCAAACTGGAGACGGGAGAGTAAATTGCCGCAAATTTAATCTGTTTTTGTGAATTGTTTGGCGGTGGTGCGTTGACACGGCATTGAGAAAATGATATATTGATTTTAGATAGAGGTTGCGCCTGCTATCAGTAAACCGTCGGATGTGGCAGTCACAAGAGAAGGCGGAAGAAAGGAACGGGCGCCGAAGAGATGTTTTGCTGCGAAAACATTATCTGGGCATGTATTTAAGAGGTACATGACTGTCATCGGCAGATGGGGCGCTATCATAACGAAGTCATTTATGGCGGCTCATATTATATGGGCCGTTTTCTTAAAATAGGAACACTTACGAAACGTGCTCATCACAATCAGCATGATATGATTATCAGAATGGAGGAACGACATGTCAGTATTTACAGGAGCAGGAGTTGCAATCATCACACCCTTTAAAGAGGATTTCAGTATCGATTTTGAAGCTTTTGCGGAGCTGATCGAGTATCAGATCGCAAATTCGACGGACGCGATCATTGTCATGGGAACCACGGGAGAGTCGGCAACCACTACGATCGAGGAGCACATTGAGGCGATCCGGTTTTGTGTGGAGACGGTGAAGGGGAGAGTGCCGGTGGTGGCGGGCACAGGATCCAATGCCACCGATACGGCGATCCATCTGTCTGTGGAAGCGGAAAGGTGCGGCGTGGACGCTTTGCTTGTGGTTTCTCCTTATTATAATAAGGCTACGCAGAACGGACTGTACAGTCATTATAAGGCCATTGCGGATTCCGTGAAGCTGCCGATCATTTTGTACAATGTGCCCAGCAGAACCGGCTGCAATATTCTGCCGGAAACGGTGGTAAAATTGTGCACGGAAGTGGAGAATATTGTGGGTGTGAAAGAAGCCAGCGGCAACATTTCACAGATTGCAAAGCTGTTTGCGCTGGCGGATGGAAAAGTGGACGTGTATTCCGGAAATGATGACCAGATCGTGCCGATTTTATCCTTTGGCGGAAAAGGTGTGATCTCCGTACTCTCCAATGTTGCGCCTAAGCAGACCCACGATATCTGTCAGTTGTATTTTGACGGAAAGACGGCGGAGAGCGCGGCGCTGCAGATCAAGGCAATTCCGCTTGTAAATGCTCTGTTTTGTGAGGTCAATCCGATCCCTGTGAAAAAGGGCGCGGAACTCATGGGATTCGGGACAGGGCGGCTGCGCATGCCGCTGACGGAGATCGAGCCGGCTCACGAGGAAATGTTAAAGAAAGCAATGGCGGAATTCGGCTGCGAGATGAAGTGATTACAAAGGAAGGGGGGATCAGATATGGTAAAGGTTATTTTGCACGGCTGCAACGGAAAGATGGGACATATGATTACGGAGATGTGCAGTCAGGAGGAGGATATAAAGATCGTGGCGGGTATCGATGCCTGCCAGCAGGGGGCGGGCGGAGAGTATCCGGTTTATCGGGATATTTATAATTGCAATATTGCGGCGGATGCGGTGATTGATTTTTCAACGGCCACAGCGGTGGATTCCCTGCTGAGCTACTGTGTGGAAAAAAAGATTCCCTGCGTGCTGTGTACCACAGGGCTTTCAAAAGAACAGCTGGAGTCTGTGAAGGAGGCCTCTGAGAAAACGGCGATTCTTCGCTCGGCAAATATGACTTTAGGCATCAATCTGTTGATGAAACTTTTGAGAGAGGCGGCGGCGACTTTGGCACCGGCGGGATTTGATATTGAGATCGTGGAAAAGCATCATAATCTGAAGGTGGATGCACCCAGCGGGACGGCTCTTGCTCTGGCGGATTCGATCAATGAGGAGATGGGGGAAGAGTACGAGTATGTCTACGACAGAAGCAAAGTACGGCAAAAGAGAGACAAAAAGGAACTGGGCATTTCCGCAGTCCGGGGCGGCACGATCGTGGGAGATCACGATGTGATCTTTGCGGGGACAGACGAAGTCATCACTTTCTCCCACAGGGCTTACTCCAAGGGAGTCTTTGCAAAAGGCGCACTGCAGGCGGCGAAATATATAGCGGGAAAACCGGCAGGGCTTTATACGATGGCGGACGTGGTGGGGAAAACGGATGAATGAGTTGGAATTGAATTTTTTGAAGAGTCTTTCTAATCAGTATCCGACGATTGCATCCGCTTCAACGGAGATCATCAATCTGCAGTCGATACTGAATCTGCCCAAAGGGACAGAACATTTCATGACGGATATTCACGGGGAATCGGAGCAGTTCAATCACATTTTAAAGAACGGCTCCGGTTCCGTGCGTCGGAAGATCAATGAAGAATTTGGCAATACGATGAGCGAGAAAGATAAGAAGTCTCTTGCTACATTGATCTATTATCCGAAAGAGAAGCTGGATATTGTGCTGCAGAACGAGGATAATATAGAGGACTGGTATAAGATCACACTGCACAGGTTGGTGCAGATCACCAAGCGGGTGGCGTCGAAATATACCCGCTCCAAGGTGCGGAAAGCTTTGCCCAAAGATTTTGCCTATATCATCGAGGAACTTATTACGGAAAAGGCGGAACTGCTGGATAAGGAAGCTTATTATAATGAAATCATACACACGATAATCAGACTGGACAGAGCGCCGGAGTTTATCACGGCCCTCAGTTTTTTGATTCAACGTCTGGTCATCGATCATCTGCATATCGTGGGGGACGTCTACGACAGAGGGGCCGGACCTCATATTATTCTGGACACTTTAAGTGAATACCATTCCGTGGATGTGCAATGGGGCAATCACGATGTAGTGTGGATGGGGGCTGCCAGCGGTCAGGCAGCGTGTATCTGCAATGTGATCCGCATGGCTGCCAGATACGGAAATCTCTCCACTCTGGAAGAGGGATATGGGATAAATCTGATTCCTCTTGCGACGTTTGCGTTGACGACCTATGAAAATACGAACTGCGATGCGTTCCGGGTTCATTACAATAATGACTATAATACGAAGGATCTGGCGCTTGACACGAGAATGCACAAAGCGGTCACGATCATGCAGTTTAAGCTGGAGGGGCAGATCATCATGAGAAACCCCTGCTTTGAGATGGAGGACAGGCTGCTTTTAGACAAGATCGATTATGAGAAAGGGACGGTTCTTATAGGGGGAAAAGAATATGAGATGACGGATATGGATTTTCCGACAGTGAATCCGGCTGATCCGTACACTCTGTCGGGGGAAGAGATGGAGATCATGAAAAGGCTGATCAAAGCTTTCATGAACTGCGAGAAGCTACAGAAGCATGTGCGGTTTTTGTTTGCCAAAGGCGGCCTTTATAAGGCGTATAATTCCAATCTTCTCTACCACGGATGTGTGCCCATGGATGAGGAGGGAAATTTCCTGAAGGTCAACCTATTCGGCAAAGACTACAGCGGCAAAGCGCTCTACGATGTACTGGAGCATTATGCCAGAAGAGGCTATTATTCCAAACACCATCCGGAGGAGAAGCTGAAAGGGCAGGACATCATGTGGTATATATGGGCCGGACCAAAGTCTCCTGTGTTCGGAAAGGATAAGATGGCTACCTTTGAGCGGTATTTTGTGGCGGATAAAGAGGTACATAAGGAGCAGAAGAACGCGTATTACAGACTGCTCGACAGGGAGGATGTCATCAACAAGATTCTGAAAGAATTCGGGCTTGATCTGAGGGAGTCCCATATTGTCAACGGACATGTGCCGGTGGAGGCGAAAAAGGGAGAGTCCCCGATCCGCTGCGGAGGAAAGCTGCTCATCATCGACGGCGGTTTTTCAAAGGCGTATCAGGGAAAGACCGGTATCGCCGGATATACGTTAGTCTGTAACTCTTACGGAATGCGTCTGGTAGCTCATGAGCCTTTTGAGTCCACGGAGGCGGCGATCAAACGGGAATCCGATATTATTTCGGACAGCGTGATCGTGGAGACCATGCGGCAGCGGCTGCGGGTGGCCGATACGGATATCGGCACGGAGATCAGAGAGAGGATCCGCGCGCTGGAAGGACTGCTGCAGGCTTATAGGGACGGCGGTTTGGTGGAGAAGGATATCTGATTTTTTGCGGGTGTAACCTTAAAGAAGGGGTTACACCTTTTTCTTGTATGAGGATAAATGTTGTATGCCAATTATGCCATTTTATCATAAAGGGAATTAGCGGATTAGGGGTTGTCTCTTGAAGATATCATGATTCTATGTTAAGTTAAAAAGAAGGAAAGTAAGCAATAGTGATAAAGGCAGGATGTAGGAATGAACATAACTTTTATGATAGGAAATGGATTTGATTTAAACTTAAAATTAAATACACGCTATTCACATTTTTATACATACTATATTAAAAGTGATCCGAAAGATTTGCTTTCAAAATCTATAAGGGAGGATTTTGAAAAATGGTCTGATTTAGAAATTGGATTGGGGGAATTTCTTAAGGACATTGATGAAAGTCAAATTGAGGAATTTCTCGATAGTAAAAGTACTTTAGAAAGAATGTTATCAGAATACTTATTTTCGGAAAGCCAACGAATAAGTATCAAAGATACAAAGGCGCTCGGAGAAGAATTTCAAAAGAAAATTCTAAATTTCTTTTCAGATTTTAATGCTCTTGATAAAGAACATTATCATAGAATAATTAGTACAACGAAAGATAATATTAATTATTATTTCATTACTTTTAATTATACAAATGTTCTTGACCGTATAGTATCGATTGCAAACAAGAATTGTATTCCTTTTGGTTTCCATAAGGCTAATGACATAGGGTATAATGATACGATTATGACGCCGCATCATATTCACGGTAAATTATCTGAAGATCTTATTTTAGGATTGGACAATAATGAGCAGATATTAAATGATAAGCTGAAAGTTAATCCAAAACTGACAAATTACATAATTAAATCTGCTGTAAATAGTGCTTTAGGCGAAAGGAAAATTGAAACAGCGAAAGCGATAATTGATAATAGTAAGTATATTTGTTTATTCGGACTTTCTATAGGTGATACAGACAGAATGTGGTGGAGTTATATTATAGAATGGTTGAAACGAGGCAGTGATAATCGTTTAGTATTATAGATCAATAAAAATGCAAATATTCACTTGTCTGGACAGGAAAAAATTCGGTTTAGGGATTCTAATAGACAAATGATGTTAGAGCGTAGTTATTGTACTGCTTTAGAAACGATAAAACAGGTGCAGGGCAAAATTATTATCGTTCCTAATTCTAAGATTTTTGATTTTGAGAATATTACTGTAGAAGACTCAAAAATCAACTAAACTTAAAAAGCTTGTTAAATCAAAATATGAATTAAAACAGAGGGAGAGAAAGAAATGAGTATATGTATTTCTCCTGCCCAGCAGGATGAAAATTTAGAAAATTTGCTCACTTATCTTTCTGACCTTGAAAAAGATGTAAACGGTAAAAAAATATGGTCTTGTGTATGAAGAACATTGGGAAGAAATTGACGAAATGCTTGCCAGAGCATCGTATCAGAGGAGCAAAATAAACAATTGAAAGGCGGTTTGAAATAGTGAGCAATGAACTAACACCAAGAAATCACGCCGAATACGGCGAAATCATATCTATTATCGAACGGGCGCAAGAGAATGCTTTCCGAGCTGTAAATCGTGAACTTATTTCAATGTACTGGGATATTGGCAGTTATGTAAGCAAGAAAGTCAAGCACGGCGGTTGGGGAAAAGCTGTCGTTGAGGATTTCGCCAGATTTATCCAGGCGGAGCGCCCTGATATCAAGGGATTTTCGGCTTCAAATATTTGGCGTATGCGTCAGTTTTATGAAACCTATATTGGTAACGAAAAACTCGCACCGCTGGTGCGAGAAATTAGCTGGACACAAAATCTGCTTATAATGTCACGGACAAAGACCGACGAAGCACGGGAATTCTATCTCTTGCTTGCCAGCCGCAACAACTACACCAAGCGCGAACTCGAACGACAAATCGATAGTATGCTCTACGAGCGAACGATGATTTCGGACGAGAAGAATAAGTTGTTCCTCGCTAAGAACACGGGTTTAACGGCACTTCGCGATAGTTATGTCTTGGAGTTCCTCAACGTGCCAGAGAATCATAAAGAAAAGCAACTACGGAAATCTATCGTGGCAAATATCCGCGACTTTATTTTGGAGTTCGGAAAAGACTTTACATTTGTCGGGGAAGAATACCGTGTGCAGGTCGGAAATAAAGACTTTCACATCGACCTGCTGTTCTACAACCGTGAGTTGCATTGCCTTGTGGCTATAGAACTCAAGGTAACTGACTTCAAGCCCGAGCATCTCGGACAGCTTGAATTCTACCTTGAAGCCCTTGATCGTGATGTCAAGAAGCCGAGTGAAAACCCGAGCGTCGGATTGATTCTCTGCGCGGGCAAGGACGATATGGTGGTCGAGTATGCTTTGAGCCGAAGCTTGTCGCCCGCACTTGTGGCTGACTACCAACTGCATCTGCCGAATAAAACTTTGCTCACTGAGAAGCTGCGTGAATTGAAAGAATTGGCGGACATTGAGGATGAAGGGTAATGCAAACAAAGCCTGAAATATAGACAGCGATGACTGGTAAGTGTTTACCATAAAATTTGATTTTTACCAATTAAATAATAGGAGCTGCACATTGATACTGTATTCAGTGTGGCAGCCCCTTGATCATGAAAGGCTAGTTTGCAGTGCCTTTTTTGTTGGTTGTACCGTTTGTCATGTCCCCGACAGCGTCTGCGGTACCGTTTGCAACATCGTCCACAGCGTCTGCAGCGCCGTTTGCGATGTCTCCGACAGCGTCTGCAGTGCCGTCCACGGCGTCTTCGACAGCGTTTCCTACATTGCTGCCGACGGTACCATTGTTTACAGTACCGTTGTTCGCGGTATTACCGCTTGCAGTATTGTCGTTTATGGTATTGTCATTTGCAGTACCGTTGTTCGCAGTACCGTTGTCAGCGGTATTGCCGTTCGTGGTATTGCCGGTTCCGTTGTCAGCGGTGTTGTTGTCCGCCATGCCGGAATCTGCAACATTATTTTCCTCTGTCTGATTGTTTGCCATATCTCCGTTGTTTCTATCTGTGCCGCAGCCATAGAGGGCGAAAACGGACATAAGAAGCGCGGAGACAGCCAGAGCGGTTCTGAACTTTTTCATAATATGAATGCTCCTTTCCATATATATAAATCGACGTTTGTTCTCATGGCTTGTTTGATTCCATGGAATTCGTCAAGGTTAGTATGGACAAAGAAAAGAAATCTATGTATGATAAAAATAAATTATTTGGAAAAATTTTGTAAGAAGAATGAGGAGAACAGATGAATTTCAGACCCTGTATCGATATTCATAATGGGAGAGTAAAGCAGATTGTCGGTTCCAGTCTCAAGGATGCCGGGAATCTGGCGGCGGAAAATTTTGTGTCTGAAAAAAGCGCCGCGGACTATGCAGAGCTTTACCGGAAATATGAATTAAAAGGCGGCCATGTAATTTTGTTAAACGGAAAAGACAGCAGTTTTTATGAGGAGACAAAGAAGCAGGCGCTTTTGGCGCTTTCGGCCTATCCGGGAGGCTTACAGGCAGGCGGCGGTGTGACAGCGGAGAATGCGGCGCAGTTTCTGGATGCGGGAGCATCCCATGTGATCGTTACTTCCTATGTTTTTCAAGGTGGACGGATCGTGATTGAAAATTTGAAAAAACTGGTGCGCGCTGTGGGCAGAGAACATCTTGTATTGGATGTAAGCTGCAAAAAAAGGACAGAGAGTTATTATATCGTGACAGACCGGTGGCAGCGGGAGACAGATATCAAAATAGCGCCTGCTTTATTTGAAGAACTTTCGGCATACTGCGATGAGTTTTTGATTCATGCGGTGGATGTGGAGGGAAAAAGAGAAGGCATGGAGGAAGAGTTGCTGTATGAACTGGCGAAGTGGCAGGGGATTCCGATCACGTACGCCGGCGGTGTGCGCGATATGGAAGATATAAGGCGGCTCAGGGAGATCGGAGAGGGAAGGATCGACGTTACGATCGGCTCGGCGCTCTCTCTTTTTGGAGGGAACCTTGATCTGGAGGAGGTTGTGGAATTTTGTAGGAGGACTTAGGATACAGTTATACGGACAAAAAAACAAGCCCCCCAAAAGGAGCTGTTTTCCTAATCCGTCATAACAATACTGCAACTTCTTAAGTCATATTATAGCTAAGAACAGGCACAGATTGTAATACTGATTAATCTTTTTGTGTTAATTCCGGGATTTGTGAATCTTCAGAATTACAATTCACAATTACAGAAAAGCCGCAGAGCGTATTTTCTATAATTTGGTTACGTTTACAGCCTGAGGGCCTTTTGCGCCGTCAACTACTTCGTACTCAACAGCAGCGCCTTCTTCCAAAGACTTAAAACCGTCCATGTTCAGCCCGGAGTAGTGAACGAATACATCGTTGCCATTCTCGTCTGAGATGAAGCCGTAACCTTTCTGGTTGTTGAACCATTTTACTGTACCTTTGTTCATGATAATACCTCCAAGGAATGAAAAATTAAATTTGTCAATCGAAAACGTATAATAATAGATACATTTTGCGACATTCCCAGAATATCACGAAAAGGGATAATTGTAAAGATAAAATTTTTTTTTTTGAAATAAAAAAATAAACCGGTAAAATAAATTCTTTTTTTGTCGGCAAAAAGGTGCTACACTATAAAAAAGTCATAAGAAAAGGAGAAAACAATGAAAAAATTTTTTGAAGAGTTTAAAGCATTTGCCCTGAAAGGAAATGTGATGAACATGGCGGTCGGGGTTATCATCGGCGCAGCATTCAGCGATCTGGTGACGTCCTTTACGACGAATATTATTCAGCCGGTCATCGCCTGCATCGGCAGCGCGGAAGTACAGGGGAGGATCAATCTGTTCGGGACGGGCAACTACATCGATTACGGTGCATTTATCAGTTCGGTGATCTATTTTATCATTATGGCGTTTGTCATCTTTATGATGGTGAAAGCAATGAATAAACTGATGGATATAGGAAAGAAACAGGAGGAGGCTCCTGCACCGACGACAAAGAAATGTCCTTACTGCAAGAGTGAGATCGCTCTGGACGCTACAAGATGCCCCCACTGTACTTCTGAATTGTAAAAAGTATGAGAACAGAATATCTCGCTATTTAATTAATGAAGGAAAAATTAATTTTCCAGCGCTGTGGAACGTTTTATTTCATGCACTTCATTGTATGAGGCAAATGCTTCCTCCACCAGTTTTTTGCCGGGCTTTTTTGTAAAAGCGCTGACGGCCGGTACGATAACGAAACCCGCCAGCATAGTGAAAGCGCCGGAGTTGATGGGGGACTGCAAAAGAGCGGGGAAGCTGTCCCGTACTAACATATTGAGGGTCATAAAGCCGGAGCCGAAAGCAAAGCATACCCAGACAGAGACTTTGGAGACCTTTTTCCAGTACAGACTGTACAGGAACGGTGCAAGAAAAGAGCCGGCAAGGGCTCCCCATGAGACTCCCATGAGCTGTGCGATAAAAGTGAGGGCGCTCTTGTACTGGACGATGGCGATCACCGCCGAAATGGCGATGAAAATCACGATCAGAATGCGGATCCAGAGAAGTTGTTTCTTTTCGTCCATCTTTTTCACGATATTGTCTTTGATTACGTCGATAGTCAGCGTGGAGCTGGATGCCATAACCAGAGAGGACAGTGTGGACATGGAGGCGGACAACACAAGGATCACCACCATTCCGATCAGAAGCGGCGACAAATTTTCTAACATGGCAGGAATCACGGAATCGTAGCCGTTCGCCGCGATGTCAATATCGGCGTGGTAGAGTCTGCTGAAACCGCCCAGAAAGTAACAGCCGCCGGATACGACGACGGCAAAAAAAGTGGATATCACGGTTCCTTTCTGGATGGCGCTCTCATTTTTGATGGCATAGAACTTCTGCACCATCTGGGGCAGGCCCCAAGTGCCCAGAGAGGTCAAGATGACAACGCCTAAAAGATTGACGGGATCAGGGCCGAAGAAAGACGCGAAAGCGCCGGGCTGTCCCGTGACGGCGGCGTCCTCCACCACGGCGAGAGAATTTAACGCGGCCATAAATCCGCCGTTGGAATTTAAGACCGCCGCGATCACGGCGCAGATGCCAAGCAGCATGATGATACCCTGAATGAAATCGTTGATAGCCGTAGCCATATAACCGCCGGCAATGACATAGATGCCGGTCAGCGCTGCCATCAGTATAATACAGATGGTGTAGTCGATGTTGAAAGCCATGCCGAACAGGCGGGAAAGCCCGTTGTAAAGGGAGGCTGTATACGGAATCAGAAAGATAAAAACGATAATGGAAGCGCCAATCTTTAACGATGTACTCTCAAAGCGGGCGCCGAAAAATTCCGGCATTGTAGCAGAGTTAAAATGTTGTGTCATAATGCGGGTGCGTCGGCCAAGGACCACCCATGCCAACATGGAGCCAATGATTGCATTACCAAGGCCGATCCATGTGGAGGCAATGCCGTATTTCCAGCCGAATTGCCCGGCGTAGCCGACAAAAACTACTGCGGAAAAGTAGGAAGTGCCATATGCAAAGGCGGTAAGCCAGGGACCGACGCTTCTGCCTCCTAAAACAAATCCGTTGACATCGGTGGCATTTTTTCTGCAGTAGAGTCCGATGAAGATCATCACTGCGAAAAATACGACAAGCATAATTACCTTAAAAATCATTTTATTATTCCTCCCTGCGTAATAATGGCGCACTTTAAAGCGTGACGGTTTAAAGCGCTAAAGCGTAAATACGATACGAGTATAGAAGAAAAGAGGAGAAAAGTCAAGAAAATTTGAGTGATTTTTTCCGGTTCATTTCCTTTTCTGTGGGTTTTATTCCTTTTTCCGGCACAAAGGTTAAGCAATCGGAGGAGAATGCCGATGTAATATATGTGATCAGGCATTACTGTTGATTGCAATATGCGGCAAGGGATGGCGGCAGGATTTCCATGGATGGATAAAGTGGAGATTTTGCTGTTTTTGTATGGCGGCTACATTAATTTAAAACCGGAGGTTGAAAAATGATATTACCGGAAACAAATTATAATCAAGTAAACGGAGTATGGGCAGGTCAAGGGATTTCACGGGGCAAAAACGGCAGTGCAGAGGGGGATCGCGAATTTAAGTTTCGAATGCCCGAGGAGCCTGAAGAAGAGAATAAACGGGATTCAGGCGGTGTTTCAGCGCAGGAAGAATTTTATAAAAACCGGGGAAGCGGCGTGGAAATTCCGATCGGAAGCATGTGCATGACGCAGGCGGAGTGGGAAAAGATGTTAGGCAAGTTTGATGAGGCGCAGGAGGAGATCAAGGAAGAGCTGGCAAAAAAGGCGGAGGCCAGAGACTTTGACAGAGATTCGGATGAGTATACTCCGGAATAAGAATAGAAATGAGGAGACTGACATGAGGATTACATCGACTATGACAAGCGGCGCATCGCTGGAGGCAGGCATGTCTCTGACGGGAAACTCTTTGGTGAACCATTTGAACGGGGACGATTCAAATTCACTGGTGAATTCCTTGGGGGAGAATCATCATTCCACAGCGAAAGTGCTGACTAAAGGAAAATATGAGAAAATGAAGGAGGCGGCTGAAAGGCTGGAGGAGTATGCGGATGCGTTGAATACGACAGGCAAAGGATCTATCTATGAGAAAGCCAGAGAAAGCGGCGATACGTCGGAAGTATACGGCGAAGTGGAGAAGATGGTTTCCGCTTACAATAGCCTCTTGGATAAACTGCGCACGGACATGACAACTTTGGGGCGGTTCTATCAGCAGAGCCTCAAAGAAGCGGTGGAAGAAAATAAGGAAGGACTGAAAAATATCGGTATCACTTTGGATAGAAACGGCAGGATGATTATCGATAAAGACAAGCTGAAAGGGGCAAGCATAGATACGATAGAGAATATTTTCGGATCAGAGGGCACGGGAACATTGTCGGCTAAATTATATATGATCGCGGAAAAGGTGACGGATAACGCTCAGGCAAACTTAAAGAGCGTATCCAGCCAGTACAATGCGGCCGGAAACAGCGTGGATACGCTGATCAGAACCTACGACGCGAAAAGATAACCGTGATAGGCGCAAGTTATTTCTTGCATCGGGGGTTTAAAACTGATATGATAAAGAGGACAGGAAAACAAAGCGGAGAGCGGCCTGTCTGTCAGGAGACGGATGCACCGCAAGGGAAGAGGAGTCCTCATGGAAGAATTGATTCAAAATAAACTGGAGATTGCCGTACTCATCGATTCGGACAATATCAGTTCAAAATATGCGTCCACGATATTTGATGAGCTGGAGAAATATGGTTTTGCCTCCTGCAGGCGGATCTACGGGAACTGGTCAAAGGGCAACGGCTGGTCGGAAAAGGTGCTCCTTGAGTATTCTATCACGCCGATTCAGCAGTTCTCCTATACTGCCGGAAAAAATGCCACGGATATGGCGATGGTCATCGACGCCATGGATCTGTTATACAAGGACAAGGTGGACGGCTTCTGCCTTGTGACCAGCGACAGTGATTTCACAAGGCTGGCTATGCGGCTGCGTGAAGAAAAAAAATATGTGCTCGGCATGGGGGAATCTAAGACGCCTGCCGCGCTGACCCGTTCCTGCAATAAATTTATTTACCTGAATCTGATCGATGATAAAGACGAAGAGGGCGGCTTTGACCATAATGCGTTAGAGAACGTGACCAGTATTGAGGCGGTAAAAAAAGCTATCGCGGCCCTGTTTACGGAGAATGGGGGAAAAGCGTTAGATCTTGGCTATATCGGGCAGAGGATCAGCGAGAGATATACGGATTTTGACGTGCGAAATTACGGCTACGCAAAGCTCAGTGTTTTTGTGAAGGAGGAACTGCCGCAGTATCAGGTAGTGAGGGAAAAGAAAAAGACCTATCTGAAAGAACAGGAGAAACTCTCTCAGAGCAGTCTGGAGACAGAGATAAAGGAGATGATCCGGGAGAACGGCGGAACCATAGACAATCTTTCCATCATCAATGACGAGATTGGCAAAAGGCATCCGAATTTTGAACTGAAGTCATACGGTTACAGCAGAATTTCCAGTTTTCTGCGCAGGATTCGTGGGCTGGAAGTCAATCATAACAGCGTGCTTTTGCAGGAAGAAGATAAAAAGGATAAAGAGTAATCCTGACGGATAAAAACAAAACCTCCCGGAAGAAGATTCCGGGAGGTTTTGCGTAAGCAGGGGCTATTGCCTATCCCCATAACTTAAACAGCCGGATGGCTTTCTTTGCGATGACAAATTTGGCATCTTCCAGTTTGGCAGCCGCATCTTTTAATTCTTTACGGATGGGGATTTGCTGCGGACAGTGGGTTTCACATTTTCCGCAGGCGATGCAGGCGGAAGCGTTGCTGTGTTGTTTGCGGAAGATCGTGCACTGCATATATTCTCTTTTGGCTGCGCCCTTCCCCTCGGCATAGTAATTGTTGTAGCAGCGGAAAGTTTCCGGAATGTCCACGCCCATCGGACAGGGCATGCAGTACCCGCAGCCGGTGCAGCCTACTTTCACGGTTTTCTGGATCTCCTTTTTTACCTTTTCGATCAGAGCAAAATCTTCTTTCGTGAAATCCAAGGCTTTCGTCTCGTCGGCGATACGGAGATTTTCTTTTACCATTTCCCCGGAGTTCATGCCGGACAGCACACAGGTCACTTCCGGCTGGCTGTAGAGCCACCTGAAGGCCCACTCTGCCGGGCTGCGCTTCGGATCGTGTTCCGCGATCAGCTTTTTGGCGGTATCCGGCAGCAGGTTTACAAGTTTTCCGCCCCGCAGTCCCTCCATGATGATGACGGGAATGCCTTTTTCGGCGGCGTACTGAAGGCCCCGCCTGCCCGCCTGAGAGTGTTCGTCCATGTAGTTGTACTGAATCTGGGTGAAATCCCAGTCGTAGGCGTCGATCAACTGACAAAACATATCCGTATGGCCGTGGTAGGAAAAGCCGATGTGTCTGATCTTTCCGGACTTTTTCTTTTCCTCGATCCATTGTTCGATCCCCAGTTTTTTTAGTTTTTCCCAAGTTTCTACGTCGGTCAGCATATGCATCAGATAGTAGTCGATGTAGTCGGTTTTTAATCGTTTGCACTGCTCCTCAAAGGTTTTTTCAATGCCTTCCATGGATTTGATCAGATAGTGGGGAAGTTTTGTGGCGATCTGCACTTTTTCACGGCAGCCGATGCGGGTGAAAATCTCGCCGAGTGCTGCCTCGCTGCCCGGATAGATATAGGCGGTATCAAAGTAATTTACGCCGCCTTCTAGGGCGAGACGGATCTCTTTCTCGGCTTTATCGAGATCAATGCTGCCACCTTTCCTCGAAAAACGCATGCAGCCGTAGCCTAAGAGTGAGATGTCTTCGCCGGATCTGTTTTTTCTATATTGCATGGGAACCTCGCTTTCATTTAAAATGATATCAGAAATATTTATCTGTTCGGTGTTTATGTAATAGTAATATAAACTTTTGGTAAATTGATGTCAATTCTTTTTCAGACAGAGGGATTTTTAAATATTGTAAAACTAAACCGGAAATGCTAAGATGAAATGAAAAAGGGGGTACAATATGTCAATCAGAGCAGATTATCATTTACATTCTCATCATTCCGGGGACAGCGACGCGCCTATGGAGGAGATGGTGAAAAGCGGCATTGCCGCCGGACTGGAAACAATGTGCTTTACGGAGCATGTGGACTTTGACTTCCGGCCTTTTGGGACAGAAGTGAGCGATAAGTTTGAATTGAACGCGGATTCTTATCTCTATGAACTGCTTGGCCTGAAAAAGAAATATGAGGATCAGATCGAGTTATTATTCGGTTTGGAGTGCGGCATGCAGACCCATGTAGCCAAAGAAAACGTGCGTTTTATCAAAGCTCACGAATATGATTTTGTGATTGCATCGCTGCATGTCTGCGGAGGAAAAGATCCCTACTATCCGGAATTCTTTGAGGAAAAAGATGAGGAGGAGGCTCTTAGGGAGTATCTGGAGGAAACATATCTCAATATCAGGGCTTTCGGTAATTTTGACTGTCTTGGTCATTTGGATTATATTATCCGTTACTGTAAAAAGATGGACAGGCAGTATGAGTACGCAAAGTATAAAGATGTGATCGACAGGATTCTTTCTTATCTGATAGACAGAGAGAAAGCGCTTGAGTTAAATACCGCAGGCGTCAGAAAGGGAATGAAGGAGATGAATCCGACGAGGGATGTGCTAAAGCGCTACCGGGAGATGGGAGGCGAATTGATTACCGTGGGTTCCGATGCGCACAGAGTGCCCGAGGTGGCATCGGGTTTTGACAAGGCGGAGGAATTGCTTAAAGACTGCGGATTTGCATATTATACGATATATAACGGCAGGATATCCATGATGAAAAAGCTGTGACGGCAGAGAGTGAAAAAATATTGCGGACAACAGGCGGTTTTAGATTATTTTTGCCAATATGTAGAAATATGCAGAATATATCAGAATGTATTTGCATTATAGAAAGAAGTATGATAAAATTTCGTTAAATGTATATCGGTTTTAGTGAAAATTCTATACCAAAGAGCCTGATGGAGTTATGGCCGGTATATAGGTGAGAGAGGTGATTTGTGAGCAGCAGCGTACAGTTATTGGATAAAACGAGAAAAATAGGAAAGTTATTACATAATAATAGTTCCAGTAAAGTGGTTTTTAATGATATCTGTAAAGTCATGAAAGATATTTTAAATTCTAATGTTCTCGTAATCAGCAGAAAAGGAAAAGTATTGGGCGTAGGAGAGTTGCCCGATATCAAAGCATTGGATGTGCTGCTTTCGGATAATGTAGGAAAATTTGTAGACAGCCTGTTAAACGAAAGACTGTTGGGAGTGCTCTCTACAAAGGAGAATGTTAATCTGGAGACGTTGGGATTTGAGGAAAGAATCGCCAAAAAATATGAAGCGTTGATTTCACCCATTGAGATCGCCGGCGAAAGATTGGGAACTTTGTTCATCTATAAGGAGAATCAAACATATGATATAGATGACATTATCTTGTGTGAGTACGGCAGTACCGTGGTGGGGCTTGAAATGTTGCGGGCGGTCAGCGAGGAGACAGCAGCTGAGAGCAGGAAGCTTGCGGTGGTGAAATCTGCGGTGGGAACGCTCTCTTATTCAGAGATGGAAGCAATCGTCTGTATCTTTGATGAACTCAACGGAAGAGAAGGCATACTTGTGGCGAGTAAGATTGCAGACAGGGTGGGGATTACCCGTTCTGTGATCGTGAATGCTCTGCGGAAATTTGAGAGCGCCGGAGTGATTGAGTCACGTTCCTCCGGCATGAAGGGAACCTCTATCAAAGTGCTGAATGATGCGATCTATGAAGAGATAGCGGGGTTGAAAGTGCAAATCGGGAAAAAATAGGTTGACGGTGGAAAAATCGGTAAATAGTCAAGGATTGACTGGAAGGGGAAAAGGAATTTATTGGAAGCGATAGGTTCCTTTTGTTGTTTATGCATACGGAAAATATTGTATTTGAAAAAACACTTGTTTTTTTGATGTGTTTTCGTATAATAGTATATGGGAAAAAGTGAGCAGTTTTCTAAAATGGGAAAGGAGACGCGATGAGTACCCTGTTAAACACAAGTATTTACGATTACATGCGAGTGCTCGATAAGGCAGCGGATGCCGCATGGATCAGAAATGACTGTATCAACAATAATCTTGCAAATGTGAATACGCCGGGCTATAAGCGGGAGGATGTGGACTTTAAAGCGCAGTTAAAGGAGGCCATGAGCCAGTTCCGCTATATGACTACCGATCAGAAGGTGGCAGCTTTGAGGAATGAGGATCTAAGGCCCAAATCATACATAGATTACGGTGGATATTCTTATAGAAAAGATGAGAATAATGTGGACGTTGATGTGGAGAACGTGTATCTGGCGGAGAACCAGATTTATTATAACGGGTTGACAACAGCGATCACGGCAGAGTTCAACGATCTTAGAACAGTGACAAAGTAAAAAGATAGAGAACATACTTAGAAAAATACTGCAGGATAGAAGAAAGCAGAGACAAGGAGCAGGCAATGGGACTTTTTAAAGCTTTTGATATCAGCGCATCGGGTATGACGGCGGAGCGCTATCGCATGGATATCATATCAGAGAATCTGGCGAATATGAATACGACCAGAACTGAGGACGGAACCCCTTATCGCAGGCAGGTGGTGACTTTTCAGGAGAGGGGCAGCAAGACGCCGTTTTCCAATATTTTGGATGAACAGCGTGATCGGTATGCGGACAAATGGGGGAAATACAGGGATAAGTATCAAAATCAATATTCAGGGGCAGGTGTGAAAGTAACCGGTGTTTATGATGATGAATGGACAGAGATGAAGATGGTCTATGATCCTGCACATCCGGACGCGGACGAAAATGGCTATGTAATGTATCCAAACGTGGATGCGGTGACGGAGTTTGTCAATCTGATAGATGCCAGCCGGGCTTATGAAGCCAACGCTACGGCTTTCGAAGCAAGCAAGAGTATGGCGCAGAGAGGACTGTCGATAGGCGGGCAGGCCTGATCATGACAGTCGCATAAAAAGTGTGAAAGGATGACGACATAAATTATGGACATTACATCTTTACTATATGTAAATTCAAGCGATTTGATCGAGACGGCACAGAAAGCCACATCTGCGCTGAATAGCCCGATTAAGAAGGAAGAGAGAGGGGGATTCGACTCCCTGTTGGATACGGCTATCAAAAATTTAAATCTGACTAATTCTTACCAGTCGGACAAAGAGGATATGGAACTGAAATGGGCCATGGGCGAAGTGGATAATCCCCATGATCTGACAATTGCGCTGAGCAAAGCTTCTCAGGCTTTAAACTATACGACGGCTATCAGAGACAGACTGTTGGAAGCTTACAGAGAAATCATGCAGATGCAGATTTGAGTGTTTCGCCTTTTGCGGCCTGTTTGGGCGGCAGGAAAGATAAAGTACAGTTGGGAGAAGTATCCGGATGCAGGAAAGACTGAAAGAATTATTCAATAAGATCATAGAATGGTGGAAGAGTCTGAAGATAAAGCAGCGTACAATGATCGTATGTATCGCAGCAGCCATCATACTTACTCTGGCAGTAGTGATAACATATATTAGCAGACCGCAGTATACGCTGTTGAAAGAGTGCCAGTCGGCCAGCGAGGGTGCCCAGATCAAGCAGATACTGGATGACGAGGGCGGGTATACATATAGGATATCGGACGATGGACTTAGAGTGGAAGTGGCGACATCCCAGCTTGGGAACGCCAATCTTTTGCTTGCCTCAAACAGCATTATTTCGGATCGTTATAGCATCGATCAGGTGACAGAGGGCGGTCTCGGGGTAACGGAGGCGGATAAGCGGAAACGTTATATTGAGATGCTGCAGGATGAATTGGAGCATGACTTTCTCGGCATGTTTGACGTGATCGAGAGAGCTACGGTGGTGCTGCATGTACCTGAGGAGAACGGTACGCTGATTGCTGTAAAGCAGGAGTCTTCCGCTTCTGTCGCGCTGAAATTGAACGGAGAATTTTCCAGTGACAATGCGGCATTTCTGGCCCGTGCAGTGGCGACGGCTTTAGGGAATGAGACTACGGAAAATATCACGATCATGGATACGACCACCGGCATGATGCTCTTCTCCGGCGACGACAATTTCTATATTTCCGGTACATCTAACTCTCCGATGGTGATCAAACAGGAATCAGAGGAAGCCGTAGGCTTAAAAATAAAGAACGCCCTCAAAGGAACCAACAACTTTGACAGTATTGAGGCGGCGGTCAATCTGGTTATCGACTTTTCTGACACACAGGTAGTAGACCACAATTATTATGCGCCGGCAAACTCCACGCAGGGACTTCTGGCGGAAGCGCATATCTATAATTCGGACGCTACGTCCGGAGGCGGAGATATTCCCGGAACTGATACTAACGACGAACCGCCCACCTATGTGCTTGATACGAACGGCAATCAGAGTACCAGCACTTCGGAGGAAAACTATAAATATGTACCGAGCGAGAGGGTCACTACCTCGAGCAGCGTCGGAGGCATTATCGATTATCAGAGTTCTTCAGCAGGTATCACGGCCATCGACTACATTATTGTGAATGAGGAGACGGTGAAGAGCCAAGGACTTTTAGACGGTATCAGCTGGGAGGAATACAAGGCGCAGAACAGCGGCCGCAGAAGAGTGGAGAATGATGCGGACTGGATCAATGTCGTGGCTATGTCAACAGGTATCCCGGCGGAGAATATTTCTATTGTCGCATACGAGGAAAACTGGTTTGTTGATAAGGAAGGACTCGATGTCAAAGCCACGGATGTGATTGCGTTTGTTCTGATCCTGTTGATATTAGGATTGCTTGCGTTTGTCATTCTGCGGAGCATGATGCGGGAGAGAGTACCGGAAGAACCGGAGGAGCCGCTGCCTGTGGATGAATTGCTGCAGTCTACGCCGGAGGAGCCGCTTGAGGAGATCGAGGCGGAACCGAAGTCGGAGGAGCGCCTTATACTGGAAAAATTTGTGCAGGAGAATCCGGAAGCGGCAGCAAATCTGCTGCGTAACTGGCTGAACGAAGAATGGGGGTAACAGGATATGGCAAGTGAAACGGGGATAGAGGAATTAGGAGGTCTGCAAAAAGCGGCGGTTCTTTTAATCGCGCTCGGGCCTGAATTGTCCTCCCAGATATTTAAGCATTTAAAAGAAGAAGAGATAGAAGAACTGACGCTGGAGATAGCCAACACAAGAAGCATCACGCCTCAGCTCAAGGATTCGGTTACAAATGAGTTTTACGGCCTCTGCCTCGCGCAGCAGTATATTGCCGAAGGCGGTATCGGTTACGCGAAGGAAGTGCTTGAGAAAGCCCTCGGTGAGGATAAGGCGGTGGATGTGATCAGCAAGCTGACCGCATCATTGCAGGTAAAACCTTTCGAGTTTGTCAGAAAGACGGACGCTTCGCAGCTTCTCAACTTTATACAGGACGAACACCCGCAGACAATAGCGCTCATTTTGTCCTATTTGGCGCCGGGGCAGGCGGCTATGATCATTTCCGCGCTTCCGCCTGATAAGCAGTCGGATGTGGCGAAGCGTATTGCGGTTATGGATAGAACCAGCCCGGATATCATCAAAGAGGTGGAAAGTATTTTGGAGTCAAAACTGGCAGCTCTTGTCAATCAGGATTTCACGATCGTCGGCGGTGTGGATGCCGTGGTAGATATCCTGAATACGGTGGACAGAGGAACAGAGAAACATATTATGGAGATGTTGGAGATCGAAGAGCCAGAGCTTGCTGACGAGATCAGGAAGAAGATGTTCGTATTTGAAGATATTCTGCTTCTCGATGACAGGTCGATCCAGCGTGTGCTTAGAGACGTGGACAACAACGATCTTGCCGTTTCTCTGAAGAGTTCCAACGAAGAGGTGAAGAACGTTGTGTTCAACAATCTCTCAAAACGTCTTGCGGCTATGATACAGGAAGACATGGAATTTATGGGTCCTGTCAGGATGAAAGACGTAGAAGAAGCACAGCAGAAGATCGTGAATATCATCAGAAAACTGGAAGATTCGGGAGAGATCGTTATTTCCAGAGGCGGAGGAGATGAGGTCGTTGTCTAATTTATTAAAGTCAGGATTTGTCAATTTCCGTAGAGAGGAAGCAAAGATCATAGATTCTAATGAAATTGTGGCAAAACGTCTCGAGCAGACAGGGTTTCAGAGCATATCCCATTTAGCGGTCCCGGTTTCCGGCGGAGATGAAAACCTGACGGAGGAAACCGGGATGGACGGCGAGACGGCGAGGGCGCTTTTCGGTGAGGAGGATGGTACGCTATACCGGGAGGCTCCTGTCTACGAGGGGCCGTCTCCGGAGGAATTGCTGGAAGCTGCCAGAGTGGAGATAGAGGAAATGAAAGCTGCCGCCGTTTCCGAGGCGGAGAGGCTTAAAATGCAGGCGATAGAAGAGGGCAGGCAGGCAGGATTCGACGACGGGTTTGCCAAAGGCCATGAGCAGGCGCTTCTGGAAGCGGAGGAAGCAAGACGGCAGGCGGAGGAACAGATACAGGAAACGGAAGCGCTGCGGGAGAAGCTTCATCTGGAGTATGAGAAGAAACTGCTGGAGATGGAACCCATGGTGATAGATGAACTGACAGCCATCTATGACCATGTTTTTGCGGCGGGATTAAAAGAAAACAGAGAAATTATTTTTCATCTATTGGATACTACATTGCACAGGATCGACAGCGGCAGGGAATTTATTGTCAGAGTATCTCAGGCGGATTACGAATATGTCAATACCCGCAAGGAGGAACTGGCTGCGGGGATGGCCGGTGTCAGGGTAGATCTGGTGGCAGATGTCACGATGAGACAGGGAGAGGGAATGATTGAGACCGGCGGCGGTCTATTTGACTGCAGTATCGATGTGGAACTGGAGGAATTGAAACACAGGATACATATGCTGGCACATCAAAAATAGGGAACAGAAGGATAGGAGAAAACTTTTGGAAACATTGCTGTCCGCTGATTTGAAAAAATATGAAAAAGCGATAGAAGAGCCCTTGTTTAAGAAGATGGGAAAAGTGGTGAACGTGATCGGACTGACTATTGAGTCGGCAGGTCCCGACGCGAGACTTGGCGATATCTGCCGGGTATTTCCCACGGGCGGTCAGAATGCGGGGGCGCCCATCATGGCGGAAGTGGTGGGCTTTAAGAGCGGGATGACCCAGCTTATGCCCTATGAAGTAACGGATGGTATCGGCTCCGGCAGCATTGTGGAGAACACGAATACACCGCTGATGGTGGATATAACGGATGATATTCTGGGCAGGACCTTAGACGGATTGGGAAGGCCCATCGATGGTTCGGGTTTTGAAGCTTCGGCCAGATACCCGGTGGAGGCGGCTCCGCCTGATCCGCTGGGCAGAGAGATCATTGATGAAGTGCTCCCTCTGGGAGTGAAGGCGGTGGATGGTCTTATGACAGTGGGAAAAGGACAGCGTATCGGTATTTTTGCCGGCTCCGGCGTGGGGAAATCTACGCTGATGGGCATGTTTGCCAGAAATACGACAGCGCAGATCAATGTGATCGCGCTGATCGGAGAGCGCGGCAGAGAGGTGCGCGAATTTATAGAGAGAGATTTAGGGCCGGAAGGTATGGCGCGTTCGGTGGTGGTGGTGGCCACTTCGGATAAGCCGGCTCTCGAGCGAAATAAGGCGGCGAAGACGGCCACCGCTATCGCGGAATATTTCAGGGATCAGGGGAAGGACGTCCTTCTGATGATGGACTCTCTGACGCGATTTTCGATGGCTCAGCGGGAGATCGGGCTTGCCAGCGGGGAACCGCCGGTATCCAGAGGATATCCTCCCAGCGTGTACGCGGAAATGCCGAAGCTGTTAGAGCGGGCGGGACGGTCCGACAAAGGATCTATCACCGGTCTCTACACAGTGCTTGTGGACGGCGATGATTTTAACGAACCGATCACGGATACGGCCAGAAGTATTCTGGACGGCCACATCATGTTAAATCGGAAACTTGCCCATAAGAATCACTATCCGGCTATCGATGTGCTGCAGAGCATTTCCAGATGCATGAGCGCTATCGCCACCAGAGAGCACAAAGCGATGGCCGGGAAGTTAAAAAATGTGCTGGCCACTTATCAGGAGGCGGAAGACCTCATCAATATCGGTGCGTATAAAGCGGGCAGCAATCCGGATATCGACTATGCGATTTCCAAGATCGGGCAAGTGAACGAGTTCCTGATGCAGGATGTGGACACAAAGACCGGATTTGAGGAAACAGTGGAGGAAATGAACGCTATTTTTTCTTAGTGCAGGAGTGCGGGTATGGCGAAATTTGTCTACAGGATGCAGAGTATCCTGAATATCAAGGAAAAAATGGAAGAACAGGCAAAAGTCGCTTTCGGCGCGGCGAATGCGGAACTGCGGGTGGAGGAAGAGCGTCTGCAGAGGCTCTTTCAGAGACAGATCCAGTATCTTGCCGAGGGTACCATGCTGCGTCAGGCAGTGCTTGACCCACTTAAGCTGCAGGAGAACGAGAACGCGTTAGACTATATGGAAGATGCGATAAAAAGTCAGAAAATACGGGTAAAAAAAGCTGAGGAAGCGCTGGAGAGAGCCAGACAGGTTTTGCAGGAATATATGATAGAACGAAAGACTCATGAGCAGCTTAAAGAGGCTGCTTTTGAAGAATTTAAGGAAGAACTCGCGAAAGAGGAAAGCAAGGAAGTGGATGAGTTAGTCAGCTACGTCTACGGGCGCAGGAGAAGCGTGGAAGAGGAGATCGCTTCGCTGCTTTAAAATGACCAACTAAGTGAGGATCGATATATGGCGAAAAATAAAAAGGAAGAAGAATTGACAGAAGAACTTCAGGACAGGGAGTCGGAGCGTCAGAGATTACGAGAAGAGCGAAAACAACTGAAAGCCGAACAGAAAGCGCAGAAAAAAGAGGCGAAACAGAAGGCGCGGGAGATATCCGATCAGGAGGAGGAGCTGGACGGTGAGCCGGGAGGCCTGCCGGTTTTTCTGGTGACGGCTTTTATTGTGGCGGTCTGGATCGCGATCCTGTGCGTACTCATAAAGCTTGACGTGGGCGGTGTGGGAAGCAATATATTAAAACCGATCCTAAAGGATATACCGGTAGTAAACAAGATCCTGCCGGGAGAGAAGCGGACGGACGAGGAGGAGGATGAGTACAGCATCTATGCTGACGTGGAGGATGCGGTGGCGCAGATCAAACAGTTAGAGCAGGAACTGCAGATCGCGCAGGAACAAAATCTCTCCTATGCCAATGAGATAAGCGAGCTGAAGGAAGAAAACAACAGGCTTAGAAACTTCGAGGAAGATCAGCTTAAATTCGAACAGATGAAAAATGAATTTTATGAGGAAGTCGTTTACGCGGAGAACGGCCCCGGTGTGGAGGAATATCAGAAGTATTATGAGGCCATGGATCCGGCTGCGGCGGAATACTTGTACCAGATGACGATTCAGGAAACGGCGGCAGACAAGGAACTTTCCGACTATGTGGCCACTTTCTCGGCGATGAAGGCGAAAGAGGCGGCGGCGATGTTCGATACGATGACCAGCGATCTGGATCTGGTGGCTAAAATATTGAAGGCGATGAGTGCCGATGACCGGGCGAAGATCATGGGGCAGATGAATGCGGAAAATGCTGCCAGACTTACCAAAATGATGGATCCCGGGTGATTTCGGCCGGAAGATAGAGAAAGCGGGGGAAAGCGCAGGGAAGGGTTAAGAAAGAGCGGAAAATATCCGATATAATAAATGGAAATCATGCGTTTTCTGCAAAAAAATTGCAGGGCGGTGATCATAAGTACATTGAAAACTAAAAAAGGAGGTAAAAATGTGACGAACATGCCCGTACTTGATAAGAATTCTGTGGCGCAGAATATCTTATCAGCAAAAGGAACAACAAAGGCGGCAGCTTCCGCAAAGGGCGGCTTTGACACGGTGCTGAAGCAGACTACGGCGGCAGGAAAGCAGCAGAATGCGGATACCGGCGCTAAAGCGGAATCTGCAAAAGAGACTGCGTCGAAAGAGCCGAAGGACGTTTCGCAGAATGAAAAAGCAGGCGAAAATGTAAAAGCGGAAGAGAACGTCGAAAACAGGGACGTGGAGACACGGACCGAGCAGACGGAAACCGAAGACGTGGAAAATCCGGCGGAAGATACGGAAGTCCTTGAGAGAGCAGGCGGCGAGATGGCAGCTATGCTGGCGGCGCAGATGGGGATTTCACAGGAAGTGGTGAGCGAAGCCATGGAGGAACTTGGAATGACAGAAGTGTCATTACTTGATCCGAAGAATGTGAAAGAACTGATGGTGCATCTCACGGAGGGCGCGGACGATATGTCCATACTGACAGACGAGGCTCTTTATCAGTCTGTGACAGAAGCGCTGGAAGCACTGGAAGAGATCATGGCCGGGCTGCAGGACGAAACCGGTATGACTCCGGAGGAGTTGAAAGCGACGGTTGAAGCGGCGCAGAAACAGCTTGCGAACCCCGTGGAGGTGCCGGAGGAGATCGTAGGAGAGGAAGCAGCAGAGAATGAGACGACGGCGGAACCTGCCGTAAAATTCAATGCGCCGAAGGCAGAACTGACAGAGAATGCCAGAACAGAGCAGACGATGCCCAAGGAGACGGCAAGACAAGAGAGCGCGGGAAAGGAATCCGAGAGTCCGTTTATGGGAAATAATTATCAGACAGGACATTTGGAAGCGGCGGCGGAAGTGCAGGAAGCGGAAAGCGTATTTTCCATGACGCAGACTCAGGAGATCATGGATCAGATCATGGATTACATGAAAGTTTCCATGAAACCCGAAATGACAAGCCTTGAGATGCAGCTCCATCCGGAATCACTCGGAACCTTACATATTCAGATAACCAACAAAGAGGGAGCGGTGACTGCACAGTTTATCGCGCAGAATGAATCTGTGAAAACGGCTCTGGAAAGCCAGATCGTGGAACTGAAGGAAAATCTGGAACAGCAGGGATTAAAAGTGGAAGCGGTGGAAGTGACGATCGCGCAGTATTCTTTGGACAGAAATCCGGAAGGGGACAGCGAAGCGTCCAGACAGGGCGGAAAACAGAAAAAAGGAGTCCGTAATCTGAATCTTAAGGAACTGGATTCGGAGGAGGAAGAAAATTTTACAGAGGAAGAAAAACTGACGGCACAGATGATGCAGTCGGAAGGCAGCACCGTGAACTTTACGGCATGACAATAAGGTGACAAACCGGAAAGGAGTAAAGAATGGCAGGTAATTTAATAGCGCCGGTAAAGGACGGTCAGATACAGCAGACCGAATCTCAGGCTTCGTTGGCGCAATCAAAAGCAAAAAAAACCGGATACGACAAAGATACCTTTTTGCAGCTTCTGGTGGCGCAAGTGCAGAATCAGGATCCGTTGGAGCCAACGTCCAACACAGAGTGGATATCCCAGTACGCGACATTCTCGGAGTTAGAAGCAATGAGCAATATGAGTGCTTCCTTCGATCTGTCGAGAGCATCTACGCTGGTAGGCAAGACGGTAGTGCTGAACACCACAAATGAAGCAGGAAAAACCATTACGGTACAGGGGAAAGTTGACTATGTGACTTACGAGGGTGGTCAGGCATATCTCTCCGTCAACGGTTCGACCTATTCCATGGACGATCTGTATAATATCGTGGATACCGAGTACATGGCCGCTTTCGATAAGGTGTATGATTGGTCGGTGAAACTGAACAAACTTCCAGCATATGAGAACATTACATACGACGATGCAGAGGAAGTGGAAGGTGTTTGGAATGAATACGACAAGATGACGGATTATGAGAAATCTTTCGTGGCAAAAGAGAATGCCGACAAGATCAAGAAGCTGCATGAACGGATCGAGGAACTGAAAAAGCTTCATGAAGGAAATGAAGAGGAGAACAAACCTGAGGAGACGAAACCGGAAGAGGGGAACAAGCCTGAGGAGACGAAACCGGAAGAAGGCAACAAACCCGAGGAGACGAAGCCGGAAGAAGGGAAGGAACCCGAAGAGTCCGGAAAGGAAGAAGCGGCAGACTAAAACAGGGAAGTATAGAAAGCGAGAGCAAGGAAGCTGGTGGCGAATATGAAGATACAGACAAACAGTTTTCACTCTTTGGAACAGGTACAAAACGAATACTTGAACCAGATGCCGAAAACGCAGACAGCGAAGCAGATGGGAGGCTTGTCTTTTCAGGAAATTTTAGAGCAGGCATCCGGCCTCAGCAAAGAAGTCAGATTTTCCAAGCACGCGTCGAACAGACTGAATACAAGAAATATTGAACTGACGGACGGACAGATGGAAAGACTGAACGAGGGCGCGAAAAAAGCGCAGGCAAAAGGCATCAAAGATTCGCTGGTGTTGGTGGATTCGTTAGCGTTTATCGTAAATGTGCCGAGCAGTACCGTGGTGACGGCAATGGAACAGAGTGAAGCGCAGGAAAACATTTTTACAAATATTGACGGGGCCGTGATCATATAGTATAGCTGGACCTTACACGGAAGCTATCGATGTTCCCGAATGACAGACGGAACAAAAGGCCCCTCTTCTTAGGAGGTAATGAATAAATGAATAGAGCGATGTATTCAGGTGTGGCAGGATTAAAGACACATCAGACAAGAATGGACGTAATCGGTAACAATATTGCAAACGTAAATACGGTGGGCTATAAATCACAGTCCGCCCTGTTCTCGGAGTTATTATACCAGAATTCCAGCAATGCGTCAGGACCGAATCCGACGACGAATATCGGCGGCGTCAACCCGAAGCAGGTAGGTCTGGGCGTTAAGATGGCATCTATCTCGACAAACATCACACTGCCCGGTTCGGCTGAGACGACAAACAATCCCTTCGATATTCGTATCACCGGCGATGCGTTCCTGATCGTCAACAACGGTAAGGACAATATGTTTACAAGGGACGGTTCCTTTAAAGTGGATGCGGCCGGCAATCTGGTTATGTCCTCCAACGGTTACAAGGTGATGGGGTGGCAGCCGGATCCCGATAACCCAAATGAGATCAAACCCGACACTGTTTCTGCACTGCAGATCATGAGCGCGGCGAATATGACTTATCCGCCCGAGGCGACCACACAGGCTTATGTATCCGGTATCGTGGATGCGGAGAGCCCGGAGGTGAACTCTAAAGACGGCAAGCTGATGAACTTGAACTTCTACGATGCAAGAGGTTACAGCTATACGGCGAAGTTGGCCATCAAGAGAGTGGCCGGAAGCAACGATACGGTAAATTCTTATTCCTGCGAACTGGTGAAGGTGTTGGACGGAACAGGAAAGGATGTGACGGCTGAGTCCGGAGCGATGTTCAAGAATACCCCGGTCGGGCTGTTGGATGTGAAACCCACGACATTGACCGCGGGATATACCATGACTCAAAACGGAAATAGTTATGAGATCGATTATAAGCCGGATCCGACGAAAGATGAACATATTGTATATACGATCAGCGATGGCGCCGGCGGCATATCAGCTATAAAGTATCCGGATGGTACAAATACAAACGGTACGGCATTGACGGAAGAGGAAGCTTGGAAAGGCGTAGCGGAAGCTTTCGGTTACAATGATCCGGAAGAATTCCGGAAGATGAGCAGTACGATAGAGACAGGAAAATTGGCGAATCCGGCGACAGATGATACGACTACTTATAATGTGGCAACACAGCTTGCAACGCTGATTACGCAGTCCAATCTTGTGAATGCTGCGGACGGAGTTGATGCAAATACCTTTATATTCAACGGAAAAAATATTGACGGCTGTGTGATAGATTTTGACAAGGACGGCGGCGCATTCAAAGGGCTCAACGGCGGTACCGGAGCGACGACGATTCTCAATTTCGGAACCACCGGGGATGCGGCGAGCTTCAGAAACATTGAGATTGATTTCTCCACGCTCAGCAACGTGGGTAACGAGAAAGTGTCCACCGCTTCCGCAACAAACGGCAGCTTAAAGAATCTGGGCGGAGGCCGTATGGTTGGTAAGATGTCCGGACTTTCCATCGGAACAGAGGGTAAGATCTACGCAGCTTATGACAACGGTCAGACAAAGCTTCTCGGCCAGATCGCGACAGCGAGATTTGCAAACCCCTCCGGTCTGCAGAAAGAGGGCGAGAACCTTTACACAGCGACCCAGAACTCCGGTGAATTTGACGGAATAGGTGTGGATGTTACATCGGACGGCGGAAAGATGACGCCGGGTGAGTTGGAAATGTCTAACGTGGATTTGTCGGGTGAGCTGACCGGTATGATCGTGACTCAGCGTGGTTTCCAGGCGAACAGCCGTATTATTACGGTGTCTGACACGATGCTGGAAGAGTTGATTAATTTAAAACGTTAATACACTTCTTGGTTAAGTCAGAAAAATAGAGACAATTAGGGGATTTGTCGAAAACAATGGAGACAAATCTCCTGTTTTGTTATGAATTTTGGGAAAGATTGTATAAAAATTATAGAGATTGGAAGTAGACATTTCTGATAAAATTTAGTAGAATTGTAGAGAAAGGGTGTTTTTGCAGATCGATGTAAAAACAGGAGGAAGACAGAGGCAATGGATATAGCGTCAATCGTAGGATTATTAGTATGTATTACCCTGACTGTTATGGCAATCGTAGCGGGTAATGGTTTTGCTGCAATCTATCGGGATTTCATGGATTTCCAGTCTGCGTTAATTACATTCGGCGGCGCGTTTTGTGCGATTTTGGCGGGAAATACGATTGAAAGCTTTACGGGAGGATTGAAGAGCTTTGCACTTGTGCTGAAGCGTCCCAACTTTGATATTCCGGTGATGATCCAGAAGGTCATAGACCTTTCCAATGTGGCGAGAAAAGAGGGACTTCTTGCGCTTGAGGAAGCGGCAGGGGAAGTTGACGATGCCTTTTTACGCAAAGGGATACTGCTTGTAGTAGACGGTACGGATCCTGAACTGGTACGGGCGATCATGGAGACCGAGCTGATGAGTATGGAGGATCGCCATAAAAAGAAAATAGGCTTCTGGGAGGACGTGGGCGCCATGGGTCCTGCGTGGGGTATGATCGGAACGCTGGTCGGTCTGGTAAACATGTTAAATAACATGTCTGACCCGAACTCCATCGGACCGCAGATGGCCGTGGCCTTGATCACGACACTCTATGGTTCGCTTCTTGCAAACTGGATCTGTACGCCGGTGGCGATGAAGTTAAAGATGAACAATGACGAGGAGTACCGGTTGAAGGAGATCATGGTGGAAGGCCTGCTCTCCATTCAGGCGGGTGAGAATCCTCGTGTAATCGAGGAGAAATTGAAGTCGTTCCTTGCACCTAAGGACAGAACAACAGAAGGCGGTGAAGCAGATGGCTAAGAAGCGGCAGGAAGAGCCCCCGAAAGGCGCGCCGGCGTGGCAGGCCACATTTGCGGATTTGATGAACCTGTTACTTTGTTTCTTCGTACTGCTTTTCTCCATGTCCACGGTGGACGCGCAGAAATTTGAGCTGATTGCTGCTTCGTTCTCTAAGACGTTCAGCATCTTTACTGCCGGTTCGACCTCCATCGGAGACGGGATGATGATCGGCAACGGCGTCAGCCAGCTTCCGGAACTTGATGATTTTATCAACAGTGTGGGGCGGACGGCGGAGAATACGCCGGAGATGGAGAAGTTAGACGACCTGCAGAGCGAGGTGCAGGCAGAAGGGTTAAAACAGTCGGAGGAACTGTCGGAGCGGATCGAGGAGGCTGTGGAAGAAAACAATCTGACCGGAGACATTGAAATGCAGGTGACGGCCCAGTATGTACAGTTGACGATGAAAGGGTCGCTGCTGTTTAATTCGGGAAGCGCCGAGTTAAAGGAAGAGTCTAAGCCGGTGTTAAATAAAGTGGGGCTGATTTTGGAGCGTTATGCGGCGGGAACTATCGAGATTGAGGGACACACGGATAATGTGCCGATGACCAGCAAGCGGTATGCAAGCAACAACGAACTGAGTTCGGCAAGAGCTTTGTCGGTCTTTGACTATTTGATAGGGACTACAAATTTGGATCCGGCGCGCATTAAGAACTCCGGAAGGGGTGAATATGTGCCGATCGCTGATAATTCAACCGACGAGGGAAGAGCGAGAAACAGGCGTGTAGAGATCCGTATATATAATGAAATATCCAGTTTTGAATAAAAGATGTGAAATCAGAGTTTTGCTATATCAGGCAGAAATGAGGAGGCAGCTATGAAAAAAAATTTGATGTCGGTTATCATACTGGCGCTACTGATCGTAAATATTGCGCTGACAGCAGTGATGCTGTTCAGTGTGACAAGCACAAATAAGGCGACTGCTGATTTGATCGGAAGAATATCAGGAGCTATGGATATGGAACTTTCTTCTGCTGACGGGACGGCCTTTAAACCGACAGTGCCTATCGAAAACGTGGCGACTTACGATATTGCGGACAGCATGACGATACGCCTGAAGCAGGATGAGGACGGATTGGAACATTATATTATGGTTGCCATCACTCTCTCCATGGATAATACACACGACGACTATAAAGAGTACGGCGCGACTGTGGACGAGCGCGAAAGCCTGATCAAGAGTGAAATTATCAGTGTGGTCGGACAGTATACGATGGCGGAAGCGCAGGCGGACGAGAACGCTTTGAAACAGGCGATTTTGGAGAGGATTCAGAATATGTACGGGTCTGACTTCATTTATAAGGTAGATTTCAGGGATGTAAAATATTCCGGGTAAAGGAGGTGAACCCGGATGAGTGAAGTATTATCCCAACAGGAGATTGATAATCTTCTGGCGGCTCTCAGCACCGGTGAGCTGGATGCGAATGACATACAAGAGACAAAAGAAAAACAGGTGAAGGATTATGACTTTAAACGCCCTGTTAAGTTCTCTAAAGAGCATTTGCGTACACTTGAGATTATATTTGAACATTACGGGCGGTTACTCTCCACGAATCTGCAGGTATATCTGCGGAAGAATGTGCAGGTCAGCGTGAACAGCTCGGAGACAGTGACTTTTTCGGAGTTTTCCAATGCACTGTCCAGTCCGGTCATACTGTCTATCGTGAACTTTGCGCCGCTTTCCGGAAATATCATTATGGAGTTGTCGCTGAATATCGGTTATGCGATCATTGACAGGATGCTCGGTGGAAAAGGAACGGCTCTTGAGAGAGCGAAAGATTTCTCTGAGATTGAGATGGCTATACTGGAAAAGATATTGGTAGTCTGTATGCAGATGCTCAGAGAACCGTGGAAAAATGTGGTGGAGATCGAACCGGTGCTAGACCGGATCGAGACAAATCCACAGTTTGCCCAAATCATAGCTCCCAGTGATATGATCGCTATCGTAACGCTGAATATCAAGATCGGGGATGTGGAAGGACTGATGAATATTTGTTTGCCGTTCTTCACATTGGAAGATATCATGGATAATCTGAATACTAAGTTCTGGTATTCAACGATACATGAGTCCTCCGACGAGAACTATCAGGCATATCTGGAAGCTCTTGTGAAGAGAGTGAGTGTGCCGATCCGAGCGATACTCGGAAGAAGCAGCGTGTCGGTGAATGATTTTATGAATCTTCAGATAGACGATATTATTCGATTGGATTCCGAGATAAACGGAGATCTGATAGTCTATGTGGGAAATATTAAAAAATTTACCGCGGTACCTGGTTCCAGCAAAGATAAATTTGCGGTGCAGGTGACGTCGGTTCTGGGAGAGGAGGAATAGATAAGTGGATGGTGGAATGTTATCGCAGGACGAGATAAATGCTCTGCTGAGCGGTATGTCGGACGGAGCTGTAGATATGGATGATTTGCAGGATGAAGCCGTCGGAGCAGCACCGGAAGCGGGAGCAGGGTCTTCATCCTTCGAACATACGACAGCGGTCAGCGAGGAGGATGCGCTGCTAACCGATACGGAGAAAGACGCTATCGGTGAAATTGCGAATATCAGCATGGGGGCGGCAGCAACCACCCTGTTTTCTCTGGTCAATCGGAAAGTGAATATCACTACTCCTGTGGTTTCACTGGAGAAATGGGAGACGATGATCGGGGACTACGAAAGGCCCTGCGTATTTATTCAGATCAAATATACGGCAGGACTGGACGGCCATAATATTTTAATACTGAAAGAGCACGACGTAAAGATCATTACGGATCTGATGATGGGGGGAGACGGCACGAATACGGATGGGGAACTTTCGGAGATCCATCTGAGTGCTATTTCCGAAGCCATGAATCAGATGATGGGAGCATCTGCAACTTCCCTTGCGACTATGCTTGGAAAGATGATAGATATCAGTCCGCCGGAGGCAACTCTTATAGATCTGATGACGATAAACGCAGGGGAGGAGATCGCACCCTTCCTCGGCGGAACTTTTGTCAAGATTGCATTCCGGATGCAGATTGAGGATTTGATCGACAGTACGATCATGCAGTTGTACCCTTGTGATTTTGCAAGATATCTGTGCAGCGCATTTATAAGCGGAGGAGATTCGGGTGTACCGGAATCTGCACCCGCGGCGCCTGATCCGACACCGGCCGCGCCTGCACCGGATATGGGGATGAGCGGTATGCCTTCTGACGGAGCCGGAATGCAGAGCGCGATGCCCGGAATGTCGGGAGGAATGCAGGGGATGCCCGGCGCAATGCCCGGAATGGGAGCGCCTATGATGCAGCCGGATATGAATATGGCCGGTATGTACGCGCCGCCCTACGGAATGCCGCCTCAAGGTTATGGAATGCCGCCCTACGGAATGCCGCCGATGCAGCAGGCCGCACCCGTCAACATTCAGCCGGCACAATTCCAAAGCTTTACCGGAGGAATGCCCGGTGCGCCGGCTCCGGCTAACATTGATCTGATCATGGATGTGGCGTTGGAAGTTACCGTGGAACTTGGCCGCACAAAAAAATCCATCTCGGAAGTATTGGACTTTGCACCCGGCACGATCATTGAATTAGATAAGGTGGCTGGCGAGCCGGTAGAAGTTTTTGTGAATGGAAAGATGGTGGCAAAAGGCGAAGTTGTTGTTATTGAAGAAAGTTTTGGTGTCAGAATAACAGAGATCATCAAATAAAAGAAAGTGATAGGAGTGAAAAAATGGCTAAAAACGTGTTAATTTGTGATGACGCAGCGTTCATGAGAATGATGATAAAGGACATTCTCTCCAAGAACGGGTACAATATTGCCGGGGAAGCGGAGAACGGTGCGAAAGCGGTGGAGAAGTATGCGGAAGTAAAACCTGATCTGGTGCTTATGGATATCACGATGCCGGAGATGGATGGTATTCAAGCTTTGAAGAAGATCAAAGAGGGAGATCCGGGGGCGAAAGTCATTATGTGTTCCGCTATGGGCCAGCAGGCGATGGTAATCGAATCCATTCAGGCAGGTGCGCGAGACTTTATTGTAAAACCGTTTCAGGCTGACCGCGTGTTGGAGGCCGTGAAGAAGGTTATTGGGTAATGACGCTTCTGACAATGGAAACACTGGGAGGGATAGCGCAGTTTATTACGGTTCTCGTTCTTTTTGTCATTGTTCTGTGGGTGACATGGGCAGTGACAAAATGGACTGCGGGCTATCAGAAAGGAAAGTGGGCAGGCGGCAATATCGAATTACGAGAGAGCTTCCGCATTGCCTCTGATAAGTATGTCCAGATAATACGTGTGGCGGATAAGTATCTGGCTGTGGCGGTGGCGAAAGACTCCGTCACCTTTTTGGCGGAACTGGATGAGCAGTCATTACTGTTTCCGGAGGATACAGCCGGTATGAAAATGAATTTTCGGGAAATATTGGAAAAGGTCAGGGAAAAGAAAAAAGAATGAAGAAAAGATTTTCCGGACTGCGGATTAGGAAACTGTTGTGCCTGCTGTTTACGGTAGGCATATTCTGTATTTGCAACGTGCAGACAGTGTATGCTACGACTTCCCTTGATATCGACGGGGGTGTGACCGGTGAGACAGATACAAGCACTACGATACGGGATCCCGGAGAAGCAAAGACGCCGGAGGAAGTAGGGGAACTGAATATTGCCAATACGGCGACGGTGACGATAACGAACAACAACGGCACGATAGCCGGAACGCTGCGGATTTTGCTGACTTTGACGCTGATTGCAGTGCTGCCTATGATCCTTTTGATGATGACTTCTTTCACTAGGATCCTTATTGTACTTCATTTTACAAGGGCGGCGCTCAGTACCCAGACGGTTCCGCCAAATCAGATCCTGATAGGGCTTTCTCTTATTCTGACATTTTTTATCATGGAGCCTACGGTGACGGAGATTTATAACAATGCGGTGGTGCCCTTTGAGGAAGGCCGGATCGAGCAGGAAGAAGCGTTGGAGCGGGGCATAGAGCCTCTGCGGAAATTTATGTATCGCTCCACAAAAACCGACGATGTGCGGGTATTTATGGATATTTCCAGAACGGAGTGGGACGGAGAAACGCTGGATGATATTCCCACCTCGGTTTTGATTCCGGCATATATGATCAGCGAGCTGCGGATCGCGTTTTCGATAGGATTTGTGATCTATATTCCGTTTATCGTGATAGATATGGTGGTGGCTTCTGCTTTGATGAGTATGGGTATGATGATGCTGCCGCCCACAACGATCTCCATGCCCTTTAAGATATTGCTCTTTGTAGTGGCTGACGGGTGGAATCTCGTCATTGTAAATCTGGTTAGGACATTTTATGTGACATGATAAACACAGGGAAAGGAGCAGAAAGATGACAATTGACGAGGTTGTGGCGATAGCGAATCAAGCGTTATATACAATCATTCAGGTATCAGCGCCGGTACTGCTCATATCCATGGCGGTGGGATTGATCGTCAGCATTTTCCAGACGGTGACATCCATTCAGGAACAGACACTGACCTTTGTGCCGAAAGTGCTCGCTATTTTTTTGATCATCATGCTTACAGGACATTGGATGATGACGGAGATGGCGAATCTGATGACAAACCTGTGGGCTGATTTTGGCGTTTATGTGAAATAGCGGGACAGTATGGTTACAGTTGATTTTGATTTTGCCGATCTGGAATATTTTTTGTTGATACTGGTGCGGGTTTCCATGTTTGTGTACGTAGTCCCCTTTTTCAACATGAGTAACGTGCCAAGAAGATATCGTGCCGTGCTCAGTGTGATGATCTCAGTGATTCTTTACGGAGTGGTGCCGGGGGATAATGTAGCTTACAATACGGTATTCGAGTATGCTTTGATCGTGGCTAAAGAATTTATTACAGGCATACTGATCGGGATGGGGGTAAACCTCTGTTCTACGATTCTGTCCCTCACCGGTGTGATCGCCGATATGGAGGTGGGTTTTTCCATGGTTACGCTGATGGATCCGGCCACAAGACAGCAGACGACGATCACCAGCACGCTTTATCAGAATCTGATCATGCTGATCCTTGTACTCAGCGGTATGTATCAGTATGTGATCCGGGCGCTGGCGGAATCCTATGAACTGATACCGGTATACGGGGCGAACTTTGACGCGGCGAAGCTTTTGAATGTGGCCATTGATTTCATGGGGCGTTATGTGCTTGTAGGATTTCAGATATGTCTGCCGATCTTCGCGGCGATTTTGATGTTAAACGCTGTGCTTGGCATTCTGGCGAAAGTGGCGCCTCAGATGAATATGTTTGCCATCGGGCTGCAGTTAAAGATTCTGGTGGGGCTCGGCGTGATTTTTCTGACGCTGTTTTTGCTGCCGAGAGCGGCGGAAATGATATTTGATGAGGCGAGGCGCATGACGGTGGCTTTTGTGGAGGCATTGATGTGATACTGGAATACCGGTTACAGTTTTTTGCGAAGGAGGGACCCGGCGGTGAAAAGACCGAGCCGGCTACCCAGAAAAAGTTAAGTGATGCCAGAAAAGACGGACAGGTGGCGAAAAGTAAAGAGATCGCCAATGGTTTTGGGCTTATAGCGCTTTTTCTGCTGTTGAAAGTCTGGATCGGAAATATCAGCGTCAGCTTTCTGGAATTGTTCGGCGGAGTGTACAACAGGATCCCGGAAATGGCCGGAATGCCCTACGGTACGGTGCCGGTGGCAAATATCGAGATGGTCGTGAAGCAGAGTATGGTGCGGCTTTTGATCATCATGATACCTGTTTTTTTTGTGGGTGTGCTGGTGGCTTTTGTCAGCGATGTGATGCAGGTTAAGTGGCGTCCCACCGCGAAACCGCTTAAACCGAAACTCAGCAAAATAAACCCGATAAGCGGTTTCAAGCGCATAGTGTCTCCAAATTCTTTAGTGGAACTGGTAAAGGCAGTGGCTAAGATCGGCCTGATCCTGTATGTGGCATGGAGCTATATGAAAGGAAAGCTGGAGATCCTGTTTTACCTGTTGGATATGCCGATCCTTACTGCGGTGCAGGAGATCGGGACTATCGTTATCGATCTGGGCATCCGGATCTCTGCTATTTTTATGATCATTGCGCTGCTTGACTATATCTATCAGAAGTGGAAATTTGCCAATGACATGAAGATGACGAAGCAGGAAGTCAAGGATGAGTACAAGGATCAGGAAGGTGATCCCCAGATCAAGGGAAAACAAAGACAGCGGATGCAGGAAGCTTCGAGGAGAAGGATGATGCAGTCGCTGCCGGAGGCGGATGTTGTTATCACAAACCCGACTCATTATGCGGTGGCATTGAAATATGACAGCGAACTGTATGCGGCGCCGGTAGTGCTCGCAAAAGGAGCGGATTATCTGGCGGCAAAGATCAAAGAGGAAGCGAAGGCTTACGATATTGAGATCTATGAAAATAAGCCCCTTGCGCGGATGCTCTACGCGAATGTTGATGTTGGGGCTCAGATTCCCGCGGAACTGTACCCTGCGGTGGCGGAAGTGCTGGCGTATGTATATCATATAAAAGAACAAAAAGCCGGAGGATGAGGGGTTTAAAAGACCGGATCAGGCTTAAACTAGGAGAGGAGATGAGCAGATGAAAATCGGAAAAGCGGATTTAGGCGTAGCGCTGTATATTCTTGCTGCGTTTGTTATGCTCATTGTCTCGATTCCCAGCGGACTTTTGGATGTTTTTCTCGCAATCAATATCGGTATCGCGTTTATTATCCTGTTTACGGTCATGTTTACAAAAGAAGTGTTGGATATGTCCTTTTTTCCGACGATACTTTTGTTCACCACGATTTTTAGGATTGCCCTCAATGTGTCTTCCACAAAGCTGATCCTGCTCACCGGGAATCCCGGTAACGTAGTCACCACTTTCGGCAATTATGTGGGCGGCGGTGATTTGGTGGTAGGCGTGATCGTGTTTATTATTTTGATCCTGATCCAGTTTATGGTCATCAACAAAGGTTCCGAGCGTGTGGCGGAGGTAACGGCGAGATTTACGTTGGACGCTATGCCCGGTAAGCAGATGGCCATTGATGCGGATTTGAATACCGGAGCTATCACCGACGCGGAGGCGAAGGAGAGACGTGATAAGATACAGGCTGAGTCCAGCTTCTTCGGTTCTATGGACGGTGCCGTGAAGTATGTAAAAGGAGACGCTACGGCAGGGCTTTTGATCACATTTATCAATCTCGTAGGCGGCGCTGCAATGGGAATGCTCAGGCAGGGTATGGATTTTTCCACTGCAGCCCAGACTTATTGTATCCTGACCATCGGAGACGGTCTGGTATCCCAGATCCCTTCACTGCTCATCTCTCTGTCCACCGGTATTTTGGTGACAAAGGGCGGAAAGGATGCGGATTTCTCCAATGTGATAGTGGGGCAGCTTTTCGGCGTACCGAGAGCGATGTATATAGCAGGTGCGGCAATCGCGACTTTGGGAGTCGTCACTCCCCTGCAGACGATTATTTTCGTCGGGCTCGGCATGGGATTTATCATTGCAGGACGTATGGTGCAGGGATCTTTGGAGATGGCAGGTATCGAACAGGAAGTGGACAGCGAGGAAGTGGCGGCGGAGGAGATCAGACAGCCGGAGAATGTCAATTCCCTGCTGCAGGTAGATCCTGTGGAATTGGAATTTGGTTATGGTATTATTCCTCTTGCGGACGTCAATCAGGGCGGAGACCTGCTTGACCGCGTGGTGATGATCAGACGTCAGATAGCTTTGGAAATGGGTACTGTGGTACCGATTATTCGCCTGCGTGATAATATCCAGCTGAATCCTAATCAGTATATTATCAAGATCAAGGGGATTCAGGTCAGCGATGGCGAAATCCTGTTTGATCATTATATGGCGATGAATCCGGGATATGTAGAAGAGGAGATATCCGGAATCCCCACTTTTGAACCTTCCTTCCATTTGGCGGCGTTATGGATCACAGAGAACCAGAGGGAGCGGGCGGAAAGTCTTGGCTATACGGTGGTGGATCCTCCGTCCATCATAGCGACACACTTGACGGAAGTGATCAGGGAGCACATCGATGAGCTGCTGACGCGTCAGGATGTACAGAATTTGATCAATAATATCAGAGAGAGCAATCAGGCGCTTGTGGAAGAACTGGTGCCGAAAATACTGGGATTCGGCGAAATTCAGAAAGTGCTGCAGAACCTTCTTCGGGAGGGGATTTCCATCAGGGATCTGCAGACTATTCTGGAGACACTTGCAGATTATGCGCCGACCACAAGAGATACGGATATTTTGACGGAATACGTCAGACAAAGTTTAAAGAGGGCAATCTCCAGCCGGTATTTCCCGGCTAACGAGACGACCAGTGTAGTGACCCTTGATCCGAAGGTTGAACAGGAGATCATGAGCAACGTCAAGCAGACGGAGACAGGCGCTTATATTGCGCTTGACCCGATTCGGATCAAAGCCATCGTGGCAAGTGTGGGCAAAGAGAAAGAGAAACTGGAACAGATGGGAAAAAATCCGATTGTGATCACTTCTCCTATTGTCAGGATTTATTTTAAGAAGCTGACGGAAGAAAATTACAGGGATCTGATCGTGGTTTCTTATAATGAAGTGGACTCCAATGTAGAATTACAGTCGGTAGGAATGGTGACAGCATAATGATAATTAAAAAATTTACGGCAAGGACAGAAGAGGAAGCGGTCAGACAGGCGAAAGCCGAACTGGGCGAAAATATCGTCATTATGAACGTAAAGATTATCGCGGCGAAAGGTCTGTTCGGTTTTTTGAAGAAACCGCAGGTGGAAGTCACGGTGGCGAGAGAAGAGGAGAGCGAGCGCTATTCGCAGGCAGCTGCCGAGCAGCGAATTTCCGATGAAAACAGTCTGCGCGAGACGTTCAGGCAGGTGGCGAAAGCCGCCGGAGCCGAAAAACAGGCGGAACCGGAAAAGAGTGTGTCAGCCGTTTCCGAAAATACCGTTGAGAGAGCATGGAATGCACCGGAACCGGAAGCTTCCGGAGAGACGGGAAAACTTTTGGTAGAAAAACTGGACACTCTCCAGAGCATGATAGAAAAGAAATTCCAGACGGAGGAGACGCAGCCTGACGAGGAAGAAGAAAACAGCGAGATGACGCGGTTTGTAAAACTGCTCTATGATACCATGATAGAAAATGAGGTGGACGAGAAGTATGTGAGCCAGATCATCGATGAGATGGAGAAAAACAGCAGAGGGAATCAGCCCTTTGATCATGCGTTGGCAGATATCTACCAGAAGATGGTGTTAAAGTTCGGCAAGGCCGTGCCTATCGGGAAAGACGGCGGACTGCCCAGAGTTGTTTTCCTTGTGGGGCCTACGGGAGTGGGGAAGACGACGACCATTGCGAAGTTAGCGTCTAAGTTAAAGTTAGAGCAAAAGCGGAAAGTGGTTCTTATGACGGCGGACACCTATCGAATCGCGGCGGCGGAACAGCTGCGGACCTATGCGAATATTTTGGAGGTGCCGTTTCGGGTTATTTATTCCGCCGAGGAGCTGACGAAGGGCGTACAGGATTTTAAAAATTATGAGATTATCCTTGTAGATATGGCCGGACATTCCCCAAATAATCCGGTGCTGCGTGACAGCATGTTGGCTTATCTGAGTGCCCTTGACAAGGAGATGGAAATGGAAAAGGAAGTGCATCTTGTGCTTTCTGCAACCACTAAATACAAGGATCTGTTGAGTATCGCGGAATCTTATAAGGATATTAAAGATTATAAGCTTATTTTTACTAAGCTGGATGAGACGACGACAATAGGAAATATTTTAAACTTGAAACTGCATACCGGGGCGGCCCTGTCCTACGTTACCTGCGGACAGAACGTGCCGGATGACATAGAAATATTCAATCCGCAGAAAACAGTGAAACAGTTACTGGGAGGGAAAAACTAGATGGCAGATCAGGCGGAAAAATTGAGAAGCATCATCAAGGGGCAGAACCAGTCCAGACAACAGACGGCCAGAGTGATCACGGTCACCAGCGGAAAAGGCGGTGTTGGAAAATCTAATACGGCGATCAATCTTGCAATCCAGTTTCGGAAAATGAACCAGAGGGTCCTCATATTGGACGCGGATTTCGGGCTGGCCAACATTGAGATCATGTTTGGGACGGTGCCGAAGTATAATCTGTACGATTTGATCTATCAGGGCAAGAGCATCCGGGACGTGATCACATGGGGGCCTATGGAGGTCGGGTTTATTTCCGGCGGTTCCGGAATAGTGGGTATGGCTAATCTGACAAAGGATTATCTGAATTACATTGTGCAGAATCTGGTGGAATTGGACAGTATGGCAGACGTGATCATAGTGGACACGGGGGCGGGCATCTCCGATGCGGTGCTTGAGTTTCTGGTGGCCAGCAATGAGATACTTCTTGTGACCACGCCGGAACCGACATCGATCACAGATTCCTATTCTCTGTTGAAGGCCTTAAATCGTCACAATCGGTTTAATGCGGATTATACCAGCATCAATGTGCTGGCTAATAAAGTGAAAAATGAGGAGGAAGCCAATACGCTCTATCAGAAGTTAAATATGGTGGTTTCCAGATATCTGAAATTGCCGATCGCGTATCTGGGTTATATTCCACAGGATGAACAACTGGCCAGAGCGGTCATGCAGCAGATGCCGGTCTCCATACAAAATCCGATGTCAAGATCGGCGTTGGCCTTTAGGAATGCAGCGCTGAAACTGATGCATCAGGAGGAGGAGAGCGAAAAAGCTAAGTGGGGTATGAGAGCATTCTTTTCACATATTATTGCAGGAAGGAGATAGAGTATGTTGTCGGATATTATAGAAGCGGGACAGGTAGTGGAAATAGAGGCTGTGAGAGAAGAAAACGGGGATAGAAGAGGGGAGGAATCCAGAAAGTTCTATCGGACGAAAGTGTTTGACGTGCTCTCCGAGGACCAGTTGGAGATCATGATGCCGATTGAAAAGGGCAAGGTGATTCTCCTGCCGGTGGATGAACAGTTTAATATGTGCTTTTACACAGCAAAAGGTCTGTATCAGTGTTATGCGAGGATTCTCGACCGGTATAAGAGCAACAATGTCTATATTGTGGTGGCGGAGCTTGCAAGCAGTCTTAAAAAGCGTCAAAGAAGAGAGTTCTATCGCCTTGACTGTGCGTTGGATGTGAAATTCAGACAACTGGATCAGGCGGAGGAAGAGGCGGCGGAGAGCGGATTTTTCAAACCGAATCCATTGGATGCACCTTTGCTGAAAGATGGTGTTGTGGCGGATATCAGCGGTGGAGGCATGCGTTTTCTCTCTCAATACCGTTGTGAGGTGGGAGCACTGATCTACTGCACCTATAAGTTGATGATGAAGACAGAAGAGAAGCCGTATCATCTGGTAGGACGCGTGCTGCGTTCACAGGAACTGGAGAAACGGCCGGGAACCTATGAGAACCGGATACAATATGTCAATATGGATGTGGATGCCAGAGAAGAGATTATCAAGTATATTTTTGAGGAGGAACGGCGTCAGCGGCATAAAGCAAGCAACAGAAAATAAAAAAGCGGGAATGGGTAAGCTATGGGAAAAAATATTTTGGTAGTAGATGACTCTGCACTCATGAGAATGGTATTGTGTGATATACTGAATGCGGATCAAAGATTCCAAGTGGCGGACAGAGCTAAGAACGGGAAAGAAGCGTTGGAACTTCTGACTAAGAATAAGTACGACGCTGTGGTGCTCGACGTGAATATGCCTGTGATGGGCGGACTTGAACTGCTAAAGGAATTGCAGACAAGAAAAATTCCGGCGAGAGTCATGATGGCGAGCACCGATACCAGAGGAGGCGCTAAAGTAACTCTTGACGCGCTGGAACTGGGAGCGATAGACTTTGTGCATAAGCCGGGCAATATCAAGAATTGTCAGACGGATGAATTTCGCAAGGAACTGTTGGAGACGTTGGCTGCGGTGGCGTCCAGTAAAGAGACGACGTTCGGAAAGTCTTTCAGTATGGGCAGCATCAAGACCACAAAGAAGTTTGTGTCTATGGTGAAAAAGCATACTGTAGTAGGGAATAAGATCGTTGCCATTGCCAGTTCCACGGGTGGGCCGAAGGCGCTGCAGGCGGTAATACCGAAACTTCCGAAAGACTTGAACGCTCCGGTGGTGTTAGTGCAGCATATGCCGGTGGGATTTACAAATTCTCTGGCGGAGCGGCTTGATTCACTGAGCGAGGTGACCGTATCCGAGGCGAGAGAGGGCGAAGTTCTGCAGAAGGGGCATGTTTATCTCTCTAAGGGCGGGATGCATATGAATATCACTTCCGACCAGCGAAAGAGTTGTATCCACTACAGCAACGAGCCGAACAGAGAAGGCGTGAAACCCTGCGCCAACTACATGTATGAGAGTCTGATCAACAGTCCTTTCGATCAGGTGGTGTGCGTAGTGCTTACGGGAATGGGACTGGACGGCACCGAGGGAATCCGGAATCTGAAAGCGAAAAAGCAGACATATGTAATAGCACAACAGGAAAACACCTGCGCGGTGTACGGTATGCCGAAGGGCGTGGTGAAAGCCGGTCTTTCTAACCAGATCGTGGAACTCGAAAACGTCGCACAGGAGATTATTATGAACGTGGGGGTACAGTAATATGGATGTAAGCCAATATCTAGAGATATTTCTGGATGAAACAAGAGAACATTTGCAGAGCCTGAATACGGAGATTCTGAATTTAGAGCAGGATCCCGAAAATGAGGATACGATCAACGAGATATTCCGTGCTGCTCATTCCTTAAAAGGTATGGCGGGTACAATGGGATATAAGCGAATGCAGGCGTTGACGCATCATATGGAAAATGTATTTTCAGAGGTGCGAAACGGCACGATCAAGATCAAATCTAATATGATCGATATTCTGTTCCAGTGTCTCGATGCATTGGAAGAGTATACGACCAATATTCAGGAGAGTTCCGATGAGGGAACTAACGACAATGAGGCTTTGATCAAACTGTTAAACGACTGCTTGAACGGTGACGACGGCAGTTCTGAGCAGGAGATGCAGGCACCCGCGTCCGAGGAGGAGACATCTTCCGTTGCAGGTGAGAACAAATGGAATGATATTCATTTGGACGATGCCCAGAGGCATGTGCTTGCGGAAGCGGCAAAGCAGGGGAAAAAAGTATTTGGCATTACCGTGAAAGTACAGGAATCCTGTATTCTGAAAGCGGCCAGATCTTTCCTTGTCTTTAAGGCTGTGGAAGAGGTCGGTGAAATCGTTATCGCATCTCCTTCCGTACAGGATATCGAGGACGAAAAGTTTGATCTGGACTTCACGATTATTGTGATTACGGAAAGTCCGTTGGAGGAACTGCTTGTTGCGATTAAGAGCGTGTCGGAGATCGAGGACGCTGTGGGTGAGGAGATGACTATCGCTGAGGGGAAAGAGGCGGCAGAGCCGGAGCAGGAGAAGAGCGAGGAGACCGCTGCGGCAAGTCTTCCGGCAAAGGTGGAGAAAAAGGCGCCGGAAGCGGCGAAACCCGCACAGGCAGGCGCTGCAAAGCCGGAGAAAAAAGGAACCGGAAAGGCGGTGGGAAACCGCACCGTCAGAGTAGATATCGAGAAGCTGGATGTGCTGATGAATCTGGTCAGCGAGCTTATTATCGCGAAAAACTCTCTTGTGTCGGCTTCCGCACAGAATGCCGGCGAGGGAAATGTGGCAGTGGACAGTCAGATCGAGTATTTGGAGAATGTGACTACCAGTCTGCATGAATCGGTTATGAAGGTTCGAATGGTTCCTATTGAGAGCGTAGTGAATAAGTTCCCGAGAATGATCCGCGACCTTACCAAGAAACTGAATAAAAAGATGGAACTGCATATGAGCGGTGAAGAGACAGAGCTTGACCGTACTGTGGTGGATGAAATCGGCGATCCGCTGATGCACCTGCTTCGTAACTCAGCCGATCACGGTTTGGAGAGTGCGGAAGTTCGTAAAGAGAGAGGAAAACCGGAAGTCGGCTCCATCTTCTTAGATGCTTATCAGGACGGCAACAACGTTATCATCGAAGTAAAGGACGATGGTAATGGTATCGATGTTGAGAATGTTAAGAATAAGGCCATCGAGAGAGGGGCGATCACACCGGAGCAGGCGCTCAATATGACGGATAAAGAAGTTATCGATCTTTTGTTCCTGCCGAGTTTCTCGACTGCGAAAGAGGTGACGGATGTTTCCGGCAGAGGCGTTGGGCTTGACGTGGTGAAGTCCAAGATCGAGATGCTGGGCGGTGAAGTGGAAGTAAAGACGAAGCTTGGCGAGGGCAGCACATGGACGATCAGACTTCCTCTGACGCTTGCGATCATTCAGGCGCTGATGGTGGAAGTTGGCGGCGAGAAGTACGCAATTTCTCTGAACTCCGTGACCACTCTTGAGAATATTGCACCCAGCGATGTGAAGCTGGTGCAGTCTGAAGAAGTGATCCACCTGCGTGGTTCGGTTATCCCGTTGATCCGTTTGAACGAGGTTCTGGATGTCGAATCTACAAGAAAAGAAAATGATAATATGATCGTTGCCATTGTGAAAAAGGGCGACAAGCTGGCAGGTCTTGTGGTAGACGGACTGATGGGACAGCAGGAGATCGTTATCAAATCGCTTGGCAAGTTTATCGGCAAGAGCAGGATCATCAGCGGAGCAACGATTCTTGGCGACGGTGAAGTGGCTCTGATTCTTGACGCGAACGTACTGATATAAGGGGGTGGATAACATGGAAGAACTGAAAAACAGCGGTGGAACGATACAGTTTATCGTGATCAAAGTCGGCGAGGAGCAGTATGGCATCGATATCAAATATGTGGACAATATCATTCATGTGTCCAGCATTACCAGAGTCCCGAAAGTTGCATCCTATGTGAAAGGTGTGATCAATGTGCGCGGTGAGGTGATTCCGGTCATGGATATCCGAACAAAGATGGGGCTGCCTGAAGCGGCGCATACGAAAGATACAAGAATCGTCATCATAAAGAGTGAACAGCACGGATATGTCGGCTTGATCGTCGATGCAGTGCGGGAAGTGGTAACTCTGGAGATCGACACGATAGAAAAGATGTCCTACGACAGAACCGGAAAGGATATGTTTGTCACAGGCGTAGGCAAACATATGGGTGCGCTTATATCGCTGCTTGATCTGAATGAGGTTTTGGCGGGGTAAATCGGTCAGGTAAATCAAAATTGCGAAGCTATTGTGATAAGGAGATAAATTATGGATGATAACTTCGGATTAGACAGTATTGAGAGTGGTTATCTGGATGTGCTCCGGGAAATTGGTAATATCGGAGCAGGAAACGCAACGACAGCTTTGGCGCGGATGTTGCAGAGAAAAGTGGATATGAAAGTACCTAAGGCGGACTTGTTTGAGTTTCGCGATCTTGGGGAAGTGATCGGCGGAGAAGAGACGATCATGGCCGGCGTTTATATGGTAGTAGAAGGAGACATCCAAGGGAGTATGATGTTTCTGTTAGAAAAAGAGTCCTCCAAGCATCTGGTGAGTCAGATGCTCGGAGGATACGGGGATCCGAATGTTGAAGAATTTGGAGAGATGGAGATGTCGGTTTTGAAGGAGATGGGCAACATTATGACAGGAGCCTATCTGAATTCTCTGTCGGAATTGACGGGGCTTAAGATATATCCTTCTGCGCCGGATCTGACAATAGATATGGCCGGAGCTATTTTGAGTGTGCCGGCTATAGAATTTGGTGTACTTGGAGATAAGATCCTGATGATCCAGACAAGATTTACCGATGATCTTGAGATTGACGGATTTTTCATCCTCGTGCCGGAGTTGGATTCTTACAAAAGAATTTTGGAGTCTTTAGGTATGGCATAGGAAGTGAACGGAAATGAGTACAATAATTAAAGTAGGCATGGCAGACATCAAGATATGCAAGAGCCCGGACGGTGTTACTACTTTAGGACTTGGTTCCTGTGTGGGAGTTGCGATCAGAGATCCGCTTACGAAAGTCGGTGGTCTTTTGCATGCAATGCTGCCGGATTCCACAGTGATAAAGAATAATACTTGTGTAGAAAAGTTTGTTGACTCAGGGATCGATGAGTTAGTGAAAAGACTGACAGCGGCAGGGGCAAACAGGAGCAGGCTGGAGGCAAAGCTTGCAGGCGGAGCCCAAATGTTTTCCTTCCAGCGCAACTCCGATCTGGTTAAAGTAGGCGATCGGAATGCAGCGGCTGCCAGAAAGAAATTGAAAGCTATGAATATCAAGCTGTTGGCGGAAGATACCGGATTAAATTATGGCCGTACGGTAATATATTATCCGGAAACGGGAATATATGTTATTAGGGCGGTAGGAAAACCGGAAAAGAGCATATAATAGGGGGGATCCACAGCGTGGAAAAAGAAAAAAAGAGGAAACTGATTCCTCCTTTTGTGATGCTGACGGCGGGAGCAGTGACGAGTATACTGATGGTGGTTAAGGGCTGTGAACTGAATGAGTTTTTGGCCAGACTTCTCACAATACTGATTGTTTTTTATATACTTGGCTGTGTATTGAAAGACATCTTAGACAGGATCGACAGACAGAACACGCCTCCGGAACCGGAGGAAGAGGATGAAGTTATAGAAAAGGATACGGAAGACGGAGAGACAGAGAGCGGGAGCGAGGAACAGGAGGCTGCGGAGGGATAAGCGGTAGACTATGAACGAAGCGGAAAAGAAGAAACTTTGGGATGAGTATGGAAAAAATAGAAATCCTGAGGTCAGAGAAAAGATCATAATCGAATATGCTCCCCTTGTAAAAGTTGTGGCCGGCAGACTCAGCATGTATTTGGGTTATAATGTGGAATATGACGATCTGGTAGGATACGGCGTGTTCGGTTTGATTGACGCTATTGATAAGTATGATCTGTGCAAGGAAGTCAAATTTGAGACTTACGCCAGTTTGCGAATCAGAGGCGCGATTCTGGATCAGATCCGGAAGATGGACTGGATCCCGAGGACGATCAGGCAGAAGCAGAAAAAGATAGACGCCGCTATGCGGGAAATCGAGAGCAGGGAAGGACGGCCTGCCACGGATGAGGAGATCGCGGCGGCGCTTGGTATCACAGACGATGAATATCTGGACTGGCAGGGACAGATGAAAGTCACAGGCGTGATCTCTCTCAATGAGTTTATGGAACAGGGCAGCGAAGTACCTGTAGAACCCGGTACTCATTCAGGGCAGTTCGATTCGCCGGAAACGGTAATAGAAAAGGACGAGTTGAAAAAGATACTGGCAGAGTCTCTGGAAGTTCTGACGGAGAAAGAGAAGAAAGTCATTTTGTTTTATTATTATGAAGAACTTACCTTGAAGGAGATCAGTTCTATTTTGGAAGTCTCGGAGTCGAGAATTTCCCAGCTTCACACGAGAGCGCTGCAGAAGATGAAAGCGAAGATGGGTAAGTACATGGGAATTTTGACAGGATTGTAGGAAGTGGAGAGAACATGGGAATATTGGAACTCGTGCTGTTGGCGGCAGGGGCTGTGGTTTTTTTAATCAGCTTCTGTATTCCGGTAAAAGAAGAAAAACTGAAAGAAGAAACCAGAAATCTGGCAAAGGAAGAAGTAAAAAATTTGGTAGCAGAGGAACTTGAGACGGTGCGCAGCCACCTTGCGGAACTTTCCGGGGAGGAGGTAAAGGAGCAGATCGAGAGATCGGAACGCACTATGGAGCGCATCTCCAATGAGAAGATCATGGCGGTCAACGAATATTCCGATACCGTTTTAGAAGAGATCCACAAAAACCATGAGGAAGTGGTTTTTCTTTATGATATGCTGAAAAATAAAAAGGAGAACCTTTCAGAGTCCTTCGAGAAGACAGAACAAAATCTGCAGGATCTGCTGCAGCAGGTGAAAGATTCCGAGATTACGGTGAAAGAAAAACTGAAGGAGATATCGGAGAAGACCGCAGAGTTTGAGAAGATGAAATCACAGATGCTTTCCGATGACGGAAAAGAATCCAAAAAGGCATCCGGTACGGGAAGAAAGAAAGCGGCATCCGCAAAACAGGACGCAAAGAAAGAGAAAGAGAGTCTGCCTGTGCAGGCGGAAGTTTCGGCCGACAGCGGATTTAAGGCTTTTGTGCCGGAAAGGGTGGAAGTGATTCCGAAGAAGCAGCCTGCTAAACGGGTGGCCGAAAAGCCGAAGACGGAGACAGCGCCTTCTGCGGAGGACAGGGATTTAATGTTGCTTTTGTCGGATTCGATGGAAGATGGTGAAGCCGCCTCAAACAGCAACAGCAAAATACTAAAGATGCATGAAGCAGGAAAATCCAATATGGCCATCGCCAGAGAGTTAGGACTGGGAATCGGAGAAGTCCGGCTTGTGATAGACCTTTATGAAGGAACCAGATAAATCGTGCAGGGAAATTGTACCTATCAATACAGTGGAGCATAGGCGAAAATGAAAGTGAAATATTATTTGCGGGGTCTGGGTATCGGTATGTTGGTGACGGCACTGATTCTCACCGTATCGGGAAGGATGAACGCTAAAATGAGCGATGAGGCTGTAAGGCGCAGAGCGGCGGAACTCGGCATGGTGGAGAAAGATAAGACCGTGCTCGGTGAGCTGGGCAGCGAAAAACCGGAGGCAGAAGATGCGGCAGAGCCTGACGGCAGTCCGGCGGAAGCACCGGAGAGTGTCTCAGGACAGGACACGGAGCGAGAGACATCGGCGGAAGACACGCAGGAGACGGAAGACGTCGGTGTGGAACCGGAGGAGACGGAGCAAGTTCAGGATTTAGCTCCGGAGGCGGAGGAAAATGCGGTCAACGAGCCGGAAACAGATCTTTCTGCTGAAGATAAAGCCGAACAGGAACTGGCACAGGAGATAGAAGAGCGGGCGGATGAAGTGGCGGACCGCGCAGAAGATGTGGCGGAGAATTCTCCGGCGGGAAGAGTTGTGATGTTAGAGGTGCGCCGCGGCGACAGTTCAGTTTCGGTGGCCAGAAGAGCCGCGGAAGCAGGGTTAGTACAGTCTGCTGCAGATTTTGATGTGTTTCTTTGCAGAAACGGATACGATAAAAGAATATCCGTCGGAAATTATGAGATAACAGAGGGCGCGTCGGAGAAAGAGATCGCGGATATCATTACGAAAAGCAGGTGAGGGTATTTTGAGTAGAGGACAGGAGGGACAGAAACAAAAGGGGAAGGCGTTAGTATGTCTGATTGTCATTGTGACTGCTGTCAGTATTTCTGTGCTGTATTTCTATTTTCGTACCATACATTATACGGCAGATGAGATCCGCGCTCTGGATATAGAGCAGATCAATGAGAGGGCTCCGGAATGTCTTTTGCTTTCTATGTTGCCTGCAGAGCAGTTCAGTGGGGAAGATTTTGAATATTTCCGTGGGATAAGTACGGTGAAAGCTTCCCACAGGTTTGAAAATCTCTATGACATAAGAGATTTTTTTGATGCGCTGGAAGTTTCTCAGGAGCGGGTATATCTTGTGCTTGATCCCGCTTTTATAGGTTCGCGCTACGGCTTTCATGCTTCTTTGTATGGCCGCGCCTACAGGGATACGCTGCTTGCCGCAGTTAAGGGGAATGCGGATACTGCTTACGAGATCCTACTGCCCTATTATTCATTGGAATACTGGAAAGAACTCTCAGAGAAGGAGAGGGAAGACATGATATCTTCTTACCGTGATTTTGTCAATATTTTTTGCGGTGAGCCGAATGTCATGTTTTATTTTTTGGGCGCGGAGGAGTGGCTGATAGCTAATCCGGCAAACTATGAGACGGAAAATTGTTGTAATGAAGCGGTCACAAGGAAGATAGTCGCATTTACTTTCCGGGATGATACCTACAGGCTGACGGTTGAAAATATGGAGGATAAGTTTCAGGTGATACGAGAACTGGCGAAGGATAAAAGTTCGGATCCTCTGCTTGCAGGATATGATCTCGGGGCATCAGCAGATTTGTCAGATATGGATATCGTGTTTTTCGGCGACAGTGTCGTCGGCAACTTTACCGACAGCACTTCTATTCCCGGCGTTGTGGCGGGGCTTTCGGGCGCGTCGGTATATAATTTTGGCGTGGGAGGCACTACCGCTGCGTTTGGGGGAGATCCGGAGGAGATGTCGCTTCTTCCGGTAGTGGAAGCTTTTTTGGGCAGGGATTTGTCTGCCCTTTCTGATGATCATCATGTAAAGCGTGATATGGAGGAGTATATTTCAGACCATGACGGGGGAGAAGACCGCAGCACGTGCTTTATTTTAAATTTCGGATTAAACGATTATTTCGTGGGTATGCCTATCTACAGTCAGACGCCGGAGGATGAAACATCCTGCTATGAGGGGGCGCTGGGACTGGCGGTCACGCTTTTGAGAAAGGCTTATCCAGACTGCCGCATCATTTTAATGACGCCGAATTACAGTGTGGAATTTCAAGGCGGAACGGACATACAGTCACCTGAGGGCGGCACATTGCGCGATTATGCGGAAGCCGTTTCAAATGTGGCAAAACAAGAGCAAGCGGAAGTGATCGATAATTTTAAGGAATCAGGTATTGACGAAGACAATGTCTGGACATATATTTCGGACGGAACTCATCCAAACGAGTTGGGACGCTATATCATCGGGAGGCGTATCGTTTGTCATTTGTGTTAGAAAGATGGAAATTGACAAAAAGACTGAAATTGACAGCATTTTCTGCTTGCAAGCAGGGGAAATTTGTGGTAAAATACAAAGGCTGTAAAAAACACGCATACTGATGTTAGGTTGGTGTCCTGCAAGGCAGGATAGGCTTAAGGGACGGGGATCATGGACCCGGTAAGGTATGTGGAAGAAAAACCAAATGGAGGAAAAGACATGAGCGTAATTTCAATGAAGCAGTTACTGGAAGCCGGTGTGCATTTCGGACACCACACAAGAAGATGGAACCCTAAGATGGCTCCCTATATCTTCACAGAGAGAAACGGCATCCACATCATCGATCTGCAGAAGTCCGTAGGCAAAGTGGACGAGGCTTACAATGCTGTTGCAGATATTGTTTCACAGGGAGGAACGATCCTTTTTGTCGGAACAAAGAAACAGGCGCAGGACGCAGTCAAGACTGAGGCAGAGCGCTGTGGTATGTATTTTGTAAATGAGAGATGGCTGGGCGGTATGCTCACCAACTTTAAGACGATCCAGTCCCGTATCGACAGACTGAAAAGGATTGAGGAGATGGCTCAGGACGGCACTTTTGATGTGCTGCCTAAGAAGGAAGTCATCCAGATCAAGAAAGAATGGGAGAAGTTAGAGAAGAACCTTGGCGGTATCAAGGAGATGAGCAGAATCCCCGATTGTATCTTCGTGGTTGACCCGAAGAAAGAGAGAATCTGTGTGCAGGAAGCTCACGCGCTGGGAATCACTCTGATCGGTATCGGCGATACAAACTGTGATCCCGAGGAACTGGATTACATCATTCCGGGCAACGACGATGCAATCAGAGCCGTAAAACTGATTGTTTCCAAGATGGCTGATGCCGTAATCGAAGCGTCTCAGGGTGAGGCTGCTGATATGGGCGAAGCAGAGATGGCAGAAGCGGCAGAAAATGTTGAGGCGACAGATATTGAGGAAGCAGCAGCGGCTGAGTGACAGGATAGATAGATTTGGAGGAAAATAAAATGGCTATTACAGCAGCAATGGTAAAAGAGTTGAGAGAGCTGACCGGTGCAGGTATGATGGACTGCAAAAAAGCTCTGGGCGAGACAAACGGCAATATGGAAGAGGCTGTTGAGTTTTTGAGAAAGAACGGACAGGCAAAAGCTGAAAAGAAAGCCGGCAGAATCGCGGCGGAAGGTATCTGCCGTATTGCAGTGGATGGCGGCAAAGCTGCAGTCGTGGAAGTAAATTCCGAGACTGACTTCGTGGCAAAGAATGAGACATTCCAGACTTTTGTTGAGGCAGTGGCAAAACAGGCGCTTCACACAACAGCGGAAGATGTGGATGCTTTTCTTGCGGAGAGCTGGGAGGCTGACGCTTCCAAAACTGTAAAAGAAGCGCTGGTGGAGAAGGTTGCTACTATCGGTGAAAATCTGAACATCAGAAGATTTGAAGTGGTTGAGGCTCCTATCGTGGTAGATTATCTGCACGGCGGCGGACGTATCGGCGTTATTGTGGCGGCAGAGGCAGGCGCAGACAACGATGCAGTCAGAGAAGCGTTAAAGAATGTGGCTATGCAGGTTGCAGCTCTGGCTCCGAAGTATGTGAGCAGAGAGGAAGTCGGCGATGACTATATCGCTCATGAGAAAGAGATTCTGCTTGCACAGATCATGAACGATCCGAAGGAATCCGCTAAGCCCCAGAAGGTGATCGACGGTATGATCAACGGCCGTATCAACAAAGAGTTAAAGGAGATCTGCCTGTTAGACCAGATCTATGTAAGAGCAGAAGATGGAAAGCAGACTGTAGGACAGTATATCGCGCAGGTAGCAAAGGAATGCGGTACAGATCTGAAAGTGACAAAGTTTGTTCGTTTTGAGACAGGCGAAGGTCTGGAGAAAAAGAATGAGGACTTTGCTGCTGAGGTTGCAGCGCAGATGAATGCGTAAGGTGAAGTTTGCCTGATTATTTTGAATGAAGAAATCCCTGTGAATGGTGTGTGAATGCCATTTGCAGGGGTTTTTTGATATTATATACAGGATTTTCATTTCTTGACACTGTCACGATATACCACTATAATCAATAAAATGTGACAAATATTTAAACGGAAAGGACTGTGTTATGGATATTTTAGATATTATGAAAGCACGCCACAGCGTGCGGCAGTACAGCAGGAAAAAAATTGAGGATGATAAAAGAAAGGCACTGGAAGAACTGGTGATGGAGTGTAATCAAAAGAGCGGCATGCATATCCAGATTTTTTTCGATGAACCGAAATGCTTTGACAGTATGATGGCTCATTACGGAAAATTCAGCGGCGTGGAAAATTACATTGCTCTTGTGGGAGAAAAAAGTGCTGCACTGGATGAAAAAACGGGATATTATGGGGAGAGACTTGTATTGAGGGCACAGGAGCTGGGGCTGAATACCTGCTGGGTGGCCATGACCCATGGGAAGAGTGCTGCCAAAATCAAAAAGGGAGAAAAGCAGGCATGCATCATTGCATTGGGGTATGGGATTACTCAGGGAACTGCACATCCGAACAAGCCTGTAGACCAACTTTGTAACTGTGCATTTGATATGCCGGACTGGTTTTCCAGAGGAATGGAGGCGGCGCTGCTGGCCCCGACAGCCATGAATCAGCAGAAATTCCGTCTTATTCTTAAAAATGGGAGGGTATTTGCCGAAGCCGGAAAGGGATTTTACACAAAAATGGATATGGGTATTGTAAAGTTTCATTTTGAAGCCGCTACGGGACGCAAGGCAGAATAGCTTATATATAGGAGAAAACCAAAAGTCTGCTATTTTGCAGGATATCAAAAGATTCCTGTTTATTGTAATTGTTGACATTACAACAAAAAGGCGATAAACTGGCAGTAAGAAAGAGAGGTGTCATTCCGTGCAAATTTCAAGCAGGTTTACGTTGGCAGTCCATATTTTTGCCTGTATCGATGTATTTAAGGATGATTATAAGGTGACAAGTGATTTTCTGGCAGGCAGCACAAATGTGAATCCGGTGGTGGTTCGCAAGATACTGGGCCAGTTAAAGGCAGCGGGTCTTGTGGAGGTGGCCAGAGGCTCCGGCGGGGCTTCTATACCTAAGTCTTTAAATGAGATATCATTTCTTGATATCTACAATGCGGTCGAATGTATTGAAAATGGAGAGTTGTTCCGTTTTCATGAGAATCCAAGTGCGGACTGTCCGGTGGGAAGGAATATCCATATGGTCTTAGATGAAAAGCTGATACGGGTGCAAAGGGCTATGGAGACTGAACTGTCTTCCATCACTTTAGAAGATATCATACAGGATACAAGGAAATTGATTTGAAGTAACCGGAATTTGGGGTTTGGAGTATTTTTTTCAAAGCCTCAAATTTTTTTGTTTTTTGATGTAACGGCAATAGTTCGGGGAGAAAATAAATCGGCAGCTCCTCAGTCCGTAAGTAGGAATGTGTTGGATATTACTGCAGAAGATCTGAAAGGTTTTGATGTGGTGGTTGATGCATTTGGCGCATGGACGGAAGAAGAACTTCCACTGCACAGCACATCCTTGAAGGTGCTGTGTGATGCATTGTCCGGAACAGATACCAGATTGATGGTTGTTGGCGGTGCAGGGAGTCTTTATGTAAGTCAGGAGCATACGGTTTGTGTTGCCGACGGCCCGGATTTCCCGGATATGTACAAACCACTTGCGGCTGCAATGGCAAAAGCACTTTCTCAGCTTCGGCAGAGAAATGATGTCAAATGGACTTATATAAGCCCGGCAGGGGATTTTCAAACAGAAGGGGAACGCAGCGGTGAATATATTCTTGGCGGCGAGGAATTGACGCTGAATGAAAAGGGCGAAAGCACCATCAGCTATGCGGATTATGCCATTGCAATGGTGGACGAGATTGTGAAAGGCGCGCATATTCAGAAGCGGATCAGCGTGGTGCGGAAATAGATGAGACATGGATCAGAATGAACGGAGAATATTTTTAATACAGGAACTTCTGCAGGAGAACTTGAAGCGTCAGGATATGGAGATACCAACGGAAAAAGCAGAACAAAGGCGGCTGCTTCGAGGGTTGATGAATGTTCGGCCTCCCGGAAAGATCAGCGGGGAATTTCTCAAAGTACAGGATGAATATTTGCAGGCGGAAGCGGCCGCGAGAGGGATTACAGAGCTGCATGATTTAACTCCGGTGTCGGAGGGGTTATATCTTTGGCAAGGGGATATCACTACCTTGCGCTGTGATGCCATTGTGAATGCGGCAAACAGCGGCATGACAGGCTGCTATGTGCCAAATCACAGGTGCATTGATAACTGTATTCACTCTTTCAGCGGCATCCAGCTCCGCATGGACTGTGCGGAAATTATGCAGATGCAGGGGCATGAGGAAGAAACGGGAAAGGCAAAGATAACGAAAGCCTATAACCTTCCATGCAGATATATTCTGTATACAGTAGGGCCGATCGTCGGCCGATCTCTGAAAAAGGCGGATTGTGAGCTGCTTGCAGGATGTTATCGCTCCTGTTTGGAACTGGCGGCAGAGAATCAATTGGAAAGTGTGGCATTTTGCTGTATCTCTACGGGGGAGTTTCATTTCCCAAATGATAAGGCGGCACAGATTGCGGTAGGCACGGTGAAAGAATTTATGCAGAAAGAAACAAGCGTAAAGAAGGTGGTTTTTAATGTTTTCAAAGATTTTGACAAAGACTTATTCCGGGGAACGCTTTGAAAAATATTTTGGAGATTTTATTTTAAAATATCATATACGGGATATATATTCCGGCGGGTTTTATCCATATGCTGATTTAGAGGAGTATTGGGCGTGGTGGAGCAGGCAAATTTATTATAATCGGTATGTGGATGCGCCAAAACCGGTTTACAGGAAACTGTATGAGTTGGTGAAGGATAAGGATTATTTTGTTTTGACAACGAATGTAGACCATCAGTTCCAAAAGGCGGGGTTTGATAAAAAGCGGCTGTTTTATACTCAGGGGGATTATGGACTGTGGCAGTGTTCCCAAGCATGTCATCAGAAAACCTATGATAATGAAGCTCCCTTTTCGGAAAAGTGTTCCTAATGCATAAATTTTGAAATATTTGTTGTTTTTCCTTATTTGGCTGATATTTTTGCCAAAACGCTTTCAATGGCAAGCGTTATTGTGATAATACCACCCCCCACAGAATAATAGTCTATTCCAAATACCAAAGGCAGTAACGAAATAATTGCCGCTGCCAGTGAAAGCCAAAATACAGCCTTGCGCATTTTTTCTAACTTTATTGAAATCAATGCAAGCAGTAAAATGATGCAGGTAAGTAAAGCAGTTATAAATGGCGCAAAATTAGCATACCCAAACGGCGTTAAATTGAAATATGAAAATGTTTCCCTTACTCTTTCTGTTGGCGATGGTGCAAATACTAATACCGCTCCGCAAGGCAAAATTTGTAAAATAATTGTAATAATCGGCAATATTAGTAATCTAATTTTCTTCATAGTCAGCACCCCCCGAAAAAATTTCGATTTTTATATTTAATTATAAAATATTTATCTGCCATTTACAATGTATATCGAAAAGTTATTACTCAATGGGTACACAATTTCGAAAAGGGAGTAATGAAGAAAGAGTGCGTGAGATGATCATGGAACAGAGGGATATGAAGATCCCGTCAGAGCTGATCCCGAAATGTCCGTTCTGCGGTGCTCCTATGACAATGAATCTGCGTCAGGATGATCTTTTTGTGCAGGATGAAGGTTGGTATGCGGCGGCAGGAGATACCCCGGCTATCATTAAGTATCCATTCTGGAATATGACGGCATCGAATCCGAAAGCTGTGTATGCCTGCGTAAATTATGGCGAGGCTGTTTGTCCTCAGGCTATTGAAAAACAGTCTGTATGTATGAATGAGGATATAGGAGAGGTGATTTGTGATATGATGAAATAGGGAAAGCAGCGCAGTCGTCAATATTATAGGATATACAAGCATTTGGTAATATGTGAAGATACGGTCAAGAAACAGAATGCAAAATTAGCATCATCCGGAGCAGAATTAACACAAACGAACAAGAAAAAGAATGTTATAATTATAATGTATGTTTGTGTTTAATAAGGGATAACTATAAAAAAGAAATTTGAAAAGGGGAAAAGTCTATGCGGATTGCAATCTGTGACGATTGTGCGGAAGACGTTCAGTCCATCAAAAAATATCTGGTGGGACAGGAAGTCGGTATCTATTTCGATGCAGATACTCTTTTGGCGGAGATAGAAGATCAAGGGAAACGGTATGACTTATATCTGTTGGATATTTTTATGGAAAGTTCCGTAAATGGGATCGAGCAGGCGAAAAAACTGCGTTTGCTGCAGGAAGAAGCATTTATCTGTTTTATTTCTACAAGCGACGATTTTTACAGGGAGGCATATGATCTGTACGCAGTCCAGTATCTGATAAAACCCGTGCAGGAGGAAAGTATAAAGCAACTTTTGAAGAGAGTGGAAAAGGAGATTGCCAAACTGTCTGCTAACAAAGAGAAAAACTTTATCTATTCGCGGCGGGGAAAAAGCGGGATGATTCCTTACGGAAAGATTCGTTATATCAGCAGCAGCGGGCATACGATCTTCATTTACTGTACGGATGGGAAGATACAGGAGAGTACGGGGAAATTAAGCGATATAGAGAGACAACTGTGCGGAAATACTTTTCTGCGCTGCCATCAGAGTTTTATTGTCAATGTTTATCATGTCGAGGGTTTAAAAGGTTCGGAGTTTATGGTTGGCGGAGAGTGGGTTCCGATTTCCAGACGGTATTATGCAGAAGTAAAAAAGCGGTATCAGGAAATGCTGTTCGAGGGGGTGGAGTGATGGGATGATTATTCTTCGTGATATATCCATATATTGGGCGATGTTCCATGTGATTTTCCTCTTCATCATGTTGTTCCGGTCACGGTTTGACAGAAAAAAATCTATCATTGCGGCCGTTATCGGCATGGGCTTTTTGATGACGGCGAATGGGCTTATCCTGATCATATTTGGTTTTGAGGTATTGTCGAAGGCGTTTCTGTTTACCTGTACCATTCCAAGTTTTATATTTTTTTATGTGATGAGCGCGGACAAGCATTTCAGATTCCTGTTTTCATTCTGTCTGGCAGATACTACCTGCCTGTGGATCATGGCAGTGACAAATCTGCTGGACTTTTATCTGGGCGGGGGAGAGTATATACTATTGTTTATCAGCCGGTTGGTCGCTTTTCCGTTAGTGGAATATCTGGTGTGGCGCTATTTGAGAAAGCCCTATCTGGAATTGCAGGCCGCTGTGGAAAAAGGATGGGCTGTCTTTGCGGGGATGACCATGCTGTATTATATTCTTTTGGTGGTAGTGGTGCAGATTCCGACAAATATCACAGAGCGCCCGGAGGATACTTTCCTTTGTGTGCTGGTACTTTTTTTGATGATGTTCAACTATGGAGCAATTTTTAAGTCGCTCTACAGGCAGCTTTTGCTCTATCGACAGCAGCAGAGTGAGCGGCTTCTTCTGGAACAAAAAATTGCGTTGGAGGCACAGCTTGAAAATCAGCAGCGCATTCGGAAGATGAAACACGATATGAAAGGATATACGGCTACGCTTTCCGGTCTGCTGACCGAGGGTAAAATGGAGGAGGCGCTGATTTATTTAAAGGGTGTGGATGCTGAGATGGATACGGTTTTCGGGCAGTTCTGTTCAAATCCTTACATTAACGCGGTTTTTGTCTATTATACCGGAAAATTTGAACGGATGGGCGCAGTATGCAGGGTAAATGTGCAGATCGGGGGGGTAAAAGAGGATAAACTGCCCTATATGGCTCTGTGCCGGATTCTCTCCAACGGACTGGAAAATGCCAGTGATGCCCTGTTGAAGTTAGAAGAGGATAAGCGGGAAGTTTCCGTACAGATGAAATATAACAGAAACCATCTGCTGATACGGATCAGAAACAGATGTCGGGATGATCTGCACGTGTCGAAGGGGACTATACCGGCCACAGATAAGCGGGGATACGATCACGGATTTGGTCTTGTCACGGTAAAAGAGACGACGGAAAGCCTTGGAGGAGAGATATTCTGTTATACAGAACATGGAAACTTTATGCTGGATGTGATAGTCCCATGCTGGACATTTTGAAATGCCTGTTGATTTTACAAATTTATAATAATATAAAGGCTCCCGGAAGCTTCCGGGAGCCTTTGCATGCTGCCTCATCAATTTAGTGATTGGACAGAGTCATCAGCGCAGATAGGTACTGTAATTAGCTTCAAGGGTCTTTAAGCTGCCCTTTTCCATGTAGAAAGTACCTCTTCTGAAAGAGAAGAGCTGTCTGGTAACTCTCTGCCCGTCCAAATTCTGCATGATGTTCACTGTGCCGAGGACAGAAACTGTCTGTTTATTTGAGCTGCTTCTGACGATATAGAGGTTGCTCACGTTGTTGTTGAAGTTGGCAATACCGTTGTCATACACATAAGCGTTGGATACATTGCCGTTGATGATTCCGGTGCAGTCTCCAAGGACATAGACGTCCTGAATGCTGGTTGCAGTGATGATTCCGCCGTGGGAACCTTTGAAGGTAACGTTGCTCAAAGATACCGGTACGGTCAGATTAAGAGTTGAGCCGGCTTCGGAACCGTCTACAACGATCACATCACCGTCCATAATGGACTGCTGCAAGTAATAAAGTTCTCTGCCGGTAGTATCATCCTGCCAAGTGTTTGTTCCGGACAGATAACGCCATTCTTTGGCACTCGGTATATATTTTACAATATGAGTGACAGGCTTTCTTGCAGTCTGCTGTGCCATTTCTTCAGCTGTTGCAATGCCGTCGACCGCTGCTCCGGCTGTCGCATCGGGATAAGGGATGCGGCCTTCTCTCTGGCCGTTGTTGACATAATGATTAAATAATGCTTCCGCATTTGTGCCTATCGCCGCCGCCACATCCGGATATTTTGTTGCGTAGAATACCGGATTAAATTTTGCGGTGGAAACAGTGGTGGTAGTACCGGCCATTCCCTCGACAATCTCACCGTTCATCGCGCCGCTGTAAGGAATGCGGCCCTCCCTCTGGCCGGTGGTGACATAGTGATTGTACAGCGCCTGCTGATCAGCGCCGAAGGCCGCCCAGATATCCGGATATTTTGATGCATAAAACGCAGGGTCAAATTTTCCGGCTGCCTTTGTCTGCATGGAACTTCCTGTAATGATCATCGCCGCCATAACAGCAGCAATTATTATTTTTTTGCCAAATTTCATTGCTATCAATCCTCCTTTTTGTATGTAATGCATACTTGTCTGTTCTTACTTATCGTATCATATTGAGAACTTTTAGGCAATCTATTTTAGGTTGGAAAAATTAGTATATGTGTGGTATACTGTTTGAGGAAATAAACGGAAAATTTGATTTTGAAAAATTTGACAGGGAGAACAGCGATGGCATTGAGCAAAAAACCGGTGACCGGTATGAAAGATATTTTGCCGGAGGAGATGGAAATCAGGGATTATGTGATCGGCGTGATCAAGGATACCTACGGAAGTTTCGGGTTTACTTCGATGGAGACTCCTGCGGTGGAGCATCTCGAAAATCTGAACTGCAAAGCCGGCGGGGAGAACGAAAAGCTGATTTTTAAGATTCTGAAACGCGGCGAGAAGCTGCGGTTAGAGGGAGAAGTAAAGGAGGAGGATCTGACGGACGGCGGTCTGCGTTATGATCTGACAGTGCCTCTTGTGCGCTACTACGCGGCTCACAGCGGCGAACTGCCGGCGCCCTTTAAGGCATTGCAGATGGGCAATGTGTGGCGTGCGGACAGACCTCAGAGAGGGCGTTATCGGCAGTTTATGCAGTGCGATATCGATATTCTCGGGGAGTCGTCCAATCTGGCGGAGATCGAACTGATTCTGGCCACCACCACGACGCTTGGAAGACTGGGCTTTCAGGACTTTCAGATCCGCATAAACGACAGGCAGATCTTAAAAGCTATGGCGGCTTACAGCGGTTTTGCGCAGGAGAGCTATGACGAGGTGTTTATCATTCTTGACAAGATGGACAAGATCGGGCTAAGCGGAGTGAGAGAGGAACTGATCAGGACCGGATATGAGGAGGCGGTGGTGGAGAAGTACCTGACGCTCTTTGAAGAGATGGAAGAGACTAAGGACAAGGCCGCCTACGTGGCACAAAAACTTTCGGGATATCTGTCTGAGGAAGTAAGTGCAGGATTTCAGGAAATTCTGGACAGTGTAAACGCCTCAAAGGGTGATTTCTTTGAGCTGGTTTTTGATCCGACGTTAGTCCGTGGAATGTCCTACTACACGGGTACGATCTTTGAGATTGCGATGCCGCAGTTTGGCGGAAGCTGCGGAGGCGGCGGACGCTATGACAAGATGGTTGGAAAGTTCACCGGGAAGGATGTGCCGGCCTGCGGTTTTTCCATCGGCTTTGAGCGGATCATCCTGCTTCTTTTAGAGAGCGGATTCAAAGTGCCGGGGGCTGCGGAGAAGACGGCTTATCTGATCGAAAAGGGCGTTTCCGCGGAGACGATGACAAAGGTGATGAAACAGGCGCAGGCAGAAAGAGAGAGCGGAAAGAAAGTGCTCGTCACCCGCATGAACAAAAATAAGAAGTTCCAGAAGGAACAGCTGAAAGCTCAGGGATATGCAGAGTTTCAGGAGTTCTACAAGGAAGAGTTAAAGTTTTAGCAGCACAATCAGGTATCTATATAGAAGAAAGAGGGAAAGAGACATGGCAGAATCAATACAGGGACTGAAAAGGAGCCATCGCTGTGCGGAGTTATCCGTGAAAAACATGGGGGAGACCGTGACCGTGATGGGCTGGGTGCAAAAGCAGAGAAACAAAGGAGGCATCATATTTGTGGATCTGCGGGATCGCTCCGGTATCTTACAGATCATTTTTGAGGAGGCGGACTGCGGAAGTGAGGCTTTTGCAAAGGCGGAAAAAATGCGCAGTGAGTTTGTGATCGCGGTGACCGGCGTCTGTGAGAAGCGAAGCGGTGCGGTGAATGAAAATCTGGCTACAGGCGAGATCGAAGTGCGGGCGAAGCAGGTGCGTATTTTAGCGGAGGCGGAGACTCCGCCCTTCCCCATAGAGGCGGAGAGTAAGACAAAAGAAGAGATTCGTTTAAAATATAGATTTTTAGATTTGAGAAGACCGGATCTGCAGAAGAAGATGATGCTTCGCAGCAGGATGGTGACGGCTATGCGGGAGTTTATGGCGAAAGAGGGCTTTCTGGAGATCGAGACGCCGATCCTTTGCCGCTCCACACCCGAGGGGGCCAGAGACTATCTGGTGCCAAGCAGAGTGCATCCGGGCAATTTTTACGCGCTGCCCCAGTCACCCCAGCTTTATAAGCAGCTTTTAATGTGTTCCGGCTATGACCGGTATTTTCAGATCGCAAGGTGCTTTAGGGATGAGGATCTTAGGGCGGACAGGCAGCCGGAATTTACGCAGGCGGATATGGAACTTTCTTTCGTAGATGTGGAGGATGTGCTGGATGTGAACGAACGGCTGATCCAGTATGTCTGTAAGGAGAGCATCGGACTGAATGTGGAGATTCCGCTTCCGCGGATCAAATGGCAGGAGGCTATGGACCGGTACGGCTCCGATAAGCCGGACACCCGCTTCGGCATGGAACTGACAGATGTGTCGGAAGTAGTGAAGGACTGCGGCTTCGGCGTCTTTACTTCCGCACTGGAAAACGGCGGATCAGTGCGCGGCATCAATGTCAAGGGTCAGGGGGCTATGCCCAGAAAGAAGATCGACGCGCTGGTGGATATGGCGAAAGGCAGCGGCGCAAAGGGACTGGCTTACCTCTGCATCGGAGAGGACGGCGTGGTGAAGTCTTCCTTTACAAAATTTTTGACAGAGGAGCAGACCGCAGCGCTGATTCAGGCTATGGGAGGAGAAAAGGGCGACCTGCTGTTATTTGCGGCGGACAAAAATACGATCGTCTGGGGCGTGCTCGGACAGCTTCGGCTGGAGCTTGGAAAACAGTTAGGACTGTACGACCCGAACCGGTTTAATTTCCTCTGGGTGACGGAGTTCCCGCTTCTTGAGTGGTCCGATGAGGAAAATCGTTTCATGGCGATGCATCATCCGTTCACGATGCCCATGGAAGAGGATTGGCAGTATATCGATTCCGATCCCGGAAGAGTGCGTGCGAAAGCCTACGATATCGTATTAAATGGCGTGGAGTTAGGCGGCGGTTCCGTCAGGATCCACCAGAATGATATTCAGGAGAAAATGTTTGAGGTGCTTGGCATCGGTCAGGAGAAGGCTTGGGAGAAATTTGGTTATCTGCTTTCCGCCTTCCGGTACGGTGTGCCTCCTCATGCAGGGCTTGCCTACGGCGTGGACCGGTTTGTGATGTTGCTTGCCCATGCGGACAGCATAAGAGAAGTGATCGCGTTCCCGAAGGTGAAGGATGCTTCGGATCTGATGTGCGAAACTCCGAATTTGGTGGACGAAGCACAGCTTGAGGAACTGGGTATTGCGGTTAAGATGGAGGGATAGATAAGGAGCGGATGTTCTGTGCAAAAAGAAAGAAACTATTGATTTTTGTCTTTTGAATTGTTATACTATGCTCAACAACAAAAAATGACCGGAGAGATAACATCCTGTCATAAATTAGATGAATATTTGAGGGAAGATCAATATAAGTCTACCGGGCTTATATGTTCTTTCCTTTTGCTTTTTATGCGCAGGCCCGCATAAGGAGGTTTTAAGGGATAAGGCAAAATGAGACTTTTATTTAATCGGATGAAAACTGCATTTTATACGATAACGGCGGTATTGGTTCTTTTGGGTGTACTGGCTATTCTTGATAAAAATAATGATTTTTCCCTTACACAGAGAGAAAATGTACACAAATTCGGGGCAACATATATGACCATGAATAATCCTTTCTTTGAGGTGATCAACGAAACGATACGTGCTACCGTGGAATCAAACGGAGATATTCTGATCACAAGGGACCCGGCTCTCGATGCCGTCAGACAGACGCAGCAGATTTATGACCTGATAGACGAGGGAGTGGAAGCTATATTTGTTGCGCCTGTTGATTTTGAGAAGATTATTCCCGCGATCGAGTATGGCAAGGAGAAGGGCATAAAAATAATATTTGTGGATACAGAGATCTATGATGAAAGTCTGGCAGACTGTATCGTTGTCTCAGATAACTATCATGCGGGAGTTCTTTGCGCCGAGTATCTTTTGAGTAAAAAAGCAGAAGGAAAGATTTTGATCTTTGAACATCCGACAACCAAATCCTCAAATGACCGTGTGGAGGGGTTTGTAGATACGATGGAGGGGAACGGGAACTTTGAGATTGTGGACAGGCTGGATTATGCAGGACAGTTGGAGATTGCCATGCCTCTGATGATAGAAGAACTGAAAAATGGTGCGGATTTTGACGTTGTTTTTTCCATCAACGATATGGGCGCTCTCGGCGTGATGGCAGCGTTGAAGGATTACGGAAGATTAGATGGCATATCTGTTCTTGGGGTGGACGGCGCGCCGGAGGCGAAGTCTATGATAAAAGAAAAAATCATGCTCGCGACGTCGGCTCAGTATCCGTCCGAAATCGGACAGAACGCGGTAGATCAGCTTTACAATATGATAGAAGGCAGGCCTGCCCAAAAGAAAATAAAAGTTTCGGTCAATTTAATCAGTGAGGAAAATATAAACGAATTCAGTACAAAAGGGTGGCAGTAGCAAATGGACACATCGGCATTAAAGAATTCCGTATTAAGTTTTATGAAAAGCTTTAATTTTATAACAGTGCTGTATATTTCCGTTGTTTCTGCGGTGACCATTATAAAAATCGGAAACTCCGGGGGGGCAGTCATGTTTTTGAAAAAAGTAAGCACGCTGCCTCCGGTTCCGGGGAAAATGTTTTTTGTTTCCCTCAGCTTTTATGTGCTTTTGATGATGTTGATGTACATACATGACAATTATGAGATAAAATATCAGTGGTATATTATTGTTATGGAATTTATATGTACGGTTTTTGTGGTTGTAGCGCTGCAGGTAAACTATAATGGTATCATTCTTCTCTTTGTGGCACATATCATAAAATACTTTGAGGGAAGCAGCAAAAAATTGCTGCCTCTTATATTGGGCAGTACATTTTTCCTGATTTTTGATTTCAATGCCTGCTCGAATATTTTTAAAATTACTTCCTTCGAGACCTATACGGAATATTACATCGGAACAGTGGCGGCGATTTTGATTTTGCTCAAAAATCTTTTTGCGACTTTAAATATCATTCTTTTTATTCTATATACAATTTTGCACTTGAGTGAGCAGATGGATGAAAAGGACGAGATAAATTCCCTGAATGAGCGGCTTCAGGCGGCAAACAGAGAACTTGAAAATTATGCCGCCGAGTCGGAAAAACTGGCGCAGACAAGGGAGAGAAACAGGTTGGCCAGAGAGATACATGACACGCTGGGCCACACTCTGACCGGCATTATCGCTGGGATCGATGCGGCGTCGGCCGTTGCCGATGTTTCACCTGAAATGTTAAGGAGATATCTTTCACTGGTCTCAGATGTGGCAAGGCAGGGAATGACGGATGTAAGGCGTTCCGTCAACGAACTTCGTCCCGATGCGCTGGAACAGAGAGATCTGCTGTCGGCGCTCCGTAAAATGATCTCGCAGATGGGTGCCGCCTCCAAGGTAAATATCACATTGGATAACAGCGCGGGCAGGTTGTCCTTCGGCGAGGATGAGGAGGAAGTGATTTACCGGATTATTCAGGAAAGTATTACAAATTCTATCCGGCACGGAAAGGCGGACACGGTAAAGATCTGGATGACGCGGGAATACAATATTGTGACGATAACAATAAAGGATAACGGTGTCGGCGCGCCGAATATCGAGCCGGGTTTTGGACTTACACATATGAAAGAGCGATTGGAAATGCTCGGCGGGAAGATACACGTTGACGGAAGCGACGGGTTTTGCGTGGTGGCGGAAATTCCGATAAGGTGGGGAACGGAAAATGATTAAAATACTAATTGCAGACGATCAGGAACTGATAAGAGACAGCTTGCGTATTGTGCTGTCCGGTAATCCGGATTTTTTGGTAGATACTGCGTCAAACGGTATCGAGGTGGTCAGGGCTGTCAGGCGGGATAAGCCGGATGTTATTTTAATGGATATCAGAATGCCGGAAATGGACGGCGTGCAGTGTACCCAGATCATTAAGGAGAACTACCCTGAGATAAAGATTATTATTCTGACAACCTTTGACGATGACGAATACATTTTCAGCGCGTTGAAGCATGGAGCCAGCGGTTATCTTTTGAAAGGTATTTCCGCGGACAGGCTGATCGAGGCGATACATAAAGTTTATCATGGAAATGCCATGATCAATGAGGATATAGCAGGGAAAGTCGTGAAAATGTTTTCGCAGATGGCGAAGGAGAATACGGCGGTCATCACGATAGATGAGGATTATGTAAAGGAAATTACGGAGTCGGAGTGGAAGGTGATAGGGCTTGTGTCAAAAGGGCTGTCCAATAAGGAGATAGCGGCAGAACTTTTCCTGACGGAAGGCTCTGTAAGAAACTATTTAAGCTCTGTCTTAAAGAAGCTGGAACTGCGTGACAGAACGCAATTAGCTATCTGGGCCGTACAGTGGAGGAAAAGTTGACTTTGATGAAAAAGAAGATAATAGGAAAAAGATTTGTTGCAGGCGTTTTTTTGGCGGCAGTTATGATGACGGCGGCAGTCTCACTGTATTATTTTGAACATAAAAGGACAATAACGCTGGGCTTTTTTACCGGCAGTCCTTGGAATGTTCCGGATGCTTACACCTATCAGCTCATCGAGGATGCAGTGGAGAAATTTGAAGCCGCTCATCCCGGAGTAAAGGTGAAGTTTGTAAGCGGAATCCAAAAAGATGACTATTCGGAATACATTGCCTCCGCCTTGATAAAGGGAAACGCACCGGATGTTTTCTTTGTACTGCCGGAAGATTTTTCCACTTTTGCGGGTACGGATGCTCTGATGAAACTGGACGGCTATATAGATAAGGATGCGGATTACGATAAATCCAGATATTACGATGCATCCTTTGATTTCGGAAACATTTCCGGCAGTCAGTACGGGATTCCTTTCGAGAGTGTGCCGCAAATGATGTTTGTGAATAAGACGCTGTTAAAAAACGAAGGGATAAATGAAATACCGAAAGACTGGACTTGGGAGGATTTTTATGAGATCTGTGACAGGGTTACCAAAGATACTGACGGCAACGGAATAGAGGATCAGTTTGGCGTCTGCGGTTATATCTGGCAGCATGCATTTATCACAAACGGTGTGGATCTCTTTGATGCAAATGGCACGAGCTGCAATCTGCTCAGTGAAAATGCGATAGAGGCTGTGGATTTCATCAAGGAAATAAACGGACTTACAAAAGGAAATATTGTCACAGCAGATGATTTCGATAAGGGGAATGTAGCGTTTATGCCGGCGCTTTTGTCGGATTACAGAACCTATAAGCCCTATCCGTGGAACATTAAAAAGTATACAAACTTTGAGTTGGACTGTATCACACTGCCGCGCGGGGAAAAGGGCGAAAACAAATCAACCATGAGCACGCTCCTGCTGGCCATGAATTCCAGAACGGACAATGCGGAACTTGCCTGGGAACTGATAAAAACTTTTTGTTATGATATAGAGATTCAAAGTGAAATATACACCTATAAAGAGGGGGCGTCCGTATTGAAAACGGTTACCGATTCCATGACGACCATGTTGAGTATAAATCAGGTGCTTTCCGAGGAAGGAGGAATGGATATAAACCTTATCACATCCATTATGGATCATGCCGAGCCGGATTATAATTTCAAGGATATCACAACGGTCAAGGAAATGATAGACTCCGGCATTGACGATATTGTAAAAAACGGGACGGATTCGAAGATCGGACTGCAGATGATAGAAAAACGAGTCAGAAGCTTTCTGAACGAATAGATATTTTAAACGGTTTGTAAATGACAATTGTCATATGCAGACCGTTTTTTTATTTGACTAATGTCACTATAAAAGATATGACAACAGACAATAGGCAAACCACGGCAATTTTTCTACAATAAAGACAGTTGATGAAAGCTAAAGTAAAAAGAATATTACAGGGAAGGGAGGTAAGGGGGTAAATGAGTGACGGTTACATTTTGCAGATGAAAAACATTACCAAAACGTTTCCGGGAGTTAAGGCGCTGTCCGATGTAACATTAGAAGTATCAGAGGCTTCCATACATGCAATATGCGGTGAAAACGGCGCGGGAAAATCCACCCTGATGAAAGTTTTGTCAGGAGTTTATCCATATGGCAGTTATGAGGGCGAGATCATTTTTCAGGGTAAAAAAATGACCTTCAAAAACATCAAGGACTCTGAGCGCGCGGGAATCGTAATTATTCATCAGGAGCTCACGATGATTCCCGAGCTGTCCGTTACAGAAAACATTTTCATGGGCAATGAAATGGTGGAAAAGGGACTCATAAACTGGGACAAAGAACGAAAAAGAACGAGAGAGCTGCTTAAAGAAGTCGGATTACAGATTGATCCTAATACCGTCATCAAAAATCTGGGCGTCGGGCAGCAGCAGCTTGTCGAAATCGCAAAGGCACTGTCTAAAAATGTCAAAGTGCTTATTTTGGATGAACCGACATCGTCGTTAAATGAATCGGATTCGGAAAACCTGCTGCGTCTGATGCTCGGACTGAAAAAGCAGGGAATTACCTGCATTATGATTTCCCACAAATTAAATGAAATAGCGGCAGTCTCCGATTATGTGACGGTGATCAGGGATGGGAAGACCGTGGATGGTTATGCCGTGGAGGCAGGCAGGGTTGACGAGAATAAGATTATCAAAGCCATGGTGGGGCGTGAGATTGAAAATCGGTATCCCGAGCATACGCCTAAGATTGGAGAAGTTATTCTTGAGGTTTCGGACTGGAGCGTCGAGGATGCGAAAGTTCCCGGGAAAATGCTCTGCAAAAATTCTGCGTTTTATGTCAGATCCGGAGAAATCGTCGGGTTTGCCGGTCTTATGGGGGCAGGCAGAACGGAGCTGATGAGATCTCTGTTCGGAAAAAATATGGGAATTTTCAGAGGCGGAAAAATGAAAATAGGAGGCAGGGAAGTCCGGATCAATTCGGTCAGAGAAGCCATAAAAAATAAGATCGCTTATGTGCCGGAGGACAGAAAGGGACTGGGACTGAATCTTCTTGACACGATCAGAAAGACCGTTGTCTCCGCGAATCTTGATGTGGTCAAAACAAAAGGACTTCTGGATTTTGACAAGGAGAGGGCAGCCTCGGAAAAGTACAGAGATTCCCTGAGAATCAAGTGTCGCGATGTGGGTGTCGGCGTGAATACTTTGTCAGGCGGAAACCAGCAGAAAGTCGTTCTTTCGAAGTGGATGTTTACAGAGCCGGATATTCTCATTCTGGATGAGCCCACAAGGGGGATCGATGTGGGTGCAAAGTATGAGATTTATAAACTGATTCATGAGCTTGCGGATCAGGGAAAAGCAATTATTCTGGTGTCCTCCGAACTCCCGGAACTTCTCGGAATGGCAGATCGCATTTATACGATCTTTGAGGGAAGGATCACAGGTGAGATTTCCGCAAAAGAGGCAAATCAGGAAATGTTAATGAAGAAGATGACCATAACGGCTTAAGAGGAGACGATGATGAAATATATAAAAAAGGTGTTGGGCGAAGATCTCCGTCAATATACGATGGTAGTTGCTCTGGCGGCGCTCATTATAGTTTTCAATATTGCATCGGGAGGTAAGATGATTACTTCTTCGAATTTTCAAAATTTAATATCGGGAAATGCTTATGTATTGGTTTTGGCTTTGGGAATGCTCATGGTAATTGTAATCGGACAGATCGATCTGTCGGTGGGTTCGGTTGCGGGATTTGCTTCCATGGTAATGGCGATAACCGCCCGCCAATTTAACCTGCCGTGGTATGTTGCAATTCTGATTGCGCTGGTAATCGGTATGATAGCGGGAGCATGGCAGGGATTTTTCTTATCGAGGCTTGGCATTCCGGGATTCATCACAACGCTCGGCGGTATGATGATATTCAGAGGCGGTGTTATTTGGATATCAAACTCAATTTCAGTTCCTGTTCCCTCAGAGCTGAAATGGTTTGGTGCCGGTTATCTTCCTGAATGGGGACCTGCTTTTACGGGGATGAACAACTCAACTTTATTGCTCGGCATCATTGCAATAGCTGTGTATGTAATTGCCCAGATAAAGAAGTTTAACCATTCGGGGGATATTACCGGAAAGAAAGAGGAGTTCTGGCCGTTTGCAGTACGCATCGGGATCGTGAGCGCTGTGATCGGATATGCCACATGGCTTTTCGGAAGCGGGAGACCGGGCACAAGTTTTCCGATTCCCGGACTGATTCTTGTGATACTGATTATCCTGTATTATCTGATTACGGAAAGAACCTCTTTCGGACGTCATGTCTATGCGGTAGGAGGAAATAAGTCGGCGGCAGAACTTTCCGGCGTAAATGTAAAAAGAACGTATTTCCTCACAATGCTTAACATGTCGGTTTTGGCAGCCGTGGCAGGCATATTGTTTGTGGGACGTTCGACAGCGGCAGGGCCGGCGGACGGAACTTCATGGGAGATGGATGCCATTGCATCCGTATTCATCGGTGGTGCGGCTGTATCAGGCGGAGTGGGAACTGTCATTGCAACGATGGTCGGCGGTCTGGTGATGGCGGTCCTTAACAACGGACTTATGCTTATGGGTGTCGGAGCAGACAAAACACAGGTTATAAAGGGCTTTGTGCTCTTAGCAGCTGTAGCCTTTGATGTATATAACAAGAAAAACAGGGGGTAAAATCCCGAAATTAAAAAGGAGGAAATGAATTATGAAAGCAAAAAAAGTACTGTCAATTTTGATGACGGCAGTTCTCGCGGCAGGCCTGCTGACAGGCTGCGGCGGAGGCAGGGGAACGGAGGAGACCGCGCAGACGGCCGATACACCTGCGGCTGCGGAGGAGACTGCTGAAGCCGAGAGCACGGAGGATGCAGAATCTGAAGAGACGGTTGAGACCCCGTCCGCAGGCGGCGGAATCGTCGGTGTGGCGCTGCCGTGGCTTGGAACACAGAACTGGGCAGAGGCGGAAGTGATGTTTAAAGAACAACTTGAGGCTGCAGGCTATGAAGCGATTATTCAGGCGGCGGACCAGAAAGTTCCGCAGCAGCAGCAACAGATCGAATCTATGATTGAGAACGGCGCTCAGGTTATCGTTGTGGGTCCTGTTGACGGTTCACAGCTCGGCTCGGTGTTGGAGAAAGCAAAAGATGCGGGCGTATACGTGATCGGGTATGACAGATTGCTGGAAAATACCACAGGAGTTGACGGTGTAGTACAGTTTGGCAGTGTAAAAACAGGAGAATTACAGGCACAGGCGCTCTTACAGGGGTTAGAGGAACTCAAGGGCGAGGCTCCTTACAATATTGAACTTTTCGGCGGCGGCCCGGCTGATCCGAATGCACCGAATTTCTTCAAAGGAGCAATGACAGTCCTTCAGCCGCTCATTGATGACGGAACTCTGGTCGTTGTGTCAGGGCAGACGGATTTCACTCAGTGCGCGACAGTTGACTGGGACAACTCCAAAGCACAGTCACGTATGGATGCCATTCTTGCGGGCAATTATTCAGACATTGAGATCGACGGCGTTCTCTCTCCCAACGATGGTATTGCCCGTGCAATCATTACATCATGTGAGAATGCGGGACAGCCGATCCCGGTAGTGTCGGGATTAGATGCGGAAAATGAATCTGTTGAATGGGTATGGTCCGGCAGACAGTATTCCACAGTTGCAAAACCGACCAATGCGCTTGTTGCGGAAACGGTTTCTATTATTGACAGCCTGTTAAGCGGTAAAGGGATGCCGGCAACCGATGTGACGGCAGACAATGGCGTGATAGATGTTCCTATTTATGAACTGCCCCCTGTCGTTGTGACAAAAGATAATGCAAAGGAAGTATTTGCGGATGATCCAGACAGGATGGCTCTGCTGAAAGATTAATAGAAATTTTGATACACTGTATAGTACCGGGCATGGTTTTTCAGGCCCGGTACTATACTGCGCGATCAGGGCAGAGTTCTGGACAGCAACACATACTCGTATTCATAGTCGATCAGTTCTTTAAAATAATCCTTATTGACATTACCCTGTCTGATCAGAGCGCCGACGGAGGGGAGTCCGCAGGCGGACAGCTCCTCCTTAATGGCCTCGGCCATAGCCTTCCCGAGACCGTGATGGGCGCTATCGATGCCCATGTAGAGCATGACGTAGGATTTCGGCTTTGTGCGGGTAAACAGAATACGCAGGATGTTTAGCGGCGTAAGTTTCTGATAGACCATGTTCTGATAATCGGGAATGCTGATAAAAAAGCCCACGGCCTGTTCCTGATAATAGGCCATCTTCACCATGGGATACCGAATCAAGCGTTTCAGGTAGCTGTAGAGGGAGACGAACTCTTCTCTGGTTATGCGCTTGTAGGCGGGAAAATCCCGGTACAGTTCGATCAACAGATCGTACACTTCATTTAAGGCGCTGTCAACGGTCTCTTTAGTGGGGCTTACGATCCGGTAGCCCTCCTGCAGTTTGCCGGCAAGTCTGGAGGCATAAAACGGATTGCTGTGGGAGCGTTCCACGATCCGGTAATGGTTGGAGTAATACTTTTCAGATATCTCATATCCCGCTTTTTGCCACAGGGCGGCATAGTATTCTTTATTACAGGGTTCTCCCGTATAAGTGTGGTCAAAGCAGCTCACCTTAAAGCGATAGCGGATAAAAAAGGAGGCGTCCACAGGGCCCACGATGCGGCAGCAGCGCTGAGCTCTGGCGGTTTCTTCGGCCTTTTGCAGCAGTAAGGAGACGGCTTCTTCGTTATTCTCGCTCTCGAAAAAGCCGAGAAAGGCGTCTGTGTCATCGGGGTAAACGGTGAGAAGGGCACGGCTGACGGGCGTGTCCTTTTCATCCAGCACAAGAAACGGGAAAACCGTAAAATAGTGGCTCAGGATATGAGTCCCTGTCAGGATCTGCCGTTCTTCTTCCGGTTTCTGCATGATTTCTTTCCGGGAATAAAGTTTGTCAGGCAGTTCCAGAAATTTGCGGATATAGTGTTCTTCTCCGGTAAAAGTAATAATATTTAAGCTCATTTGATGCGTCCTCCTAGGGTGTCCGGTTTCAGATACAGTTTCCGGATCTGTTTATAGCGTGGAAGATTACGGTTGATTTCCGCCAGATATTCCTGCACGTTCTCTTCCGGGAGATCGCTGACGATGGAGGCGGCGGGATGGTGGTTCTCCTCAAAGACCGCCGCTGTTTTGATCTGCGGATTTTTAAGAAGCATCTCTTCCAGTTCCTCCACATAGATGTTCTTACCGTTGGCAGTTAAGATCATGCGTTTTTTTCTGCCTTTCAGATAGAGATGGCCGTCCGGGGCAAGGATACCCAGATCGCCGGTGTGGTAGGAGCCGGTTTCATCAAAATCGGAGTAATGGTCGCTCCGGTTTAAATAGCCGGCTGAGACGCTTTTTCCGGAGACAATGATCTCGCCTACGCCGTTTTCATCCGGATCAAGGATCCGCACGGTCAGATTTTCTAAGACAACGCCGTTTGCGGCGAGGTCCGGATCGTGTGGATAAGCCAGAGCAATGACGGAGGAGGTCTCCGTGGTGCCGTAGGCTTCCAAAAGACAGATGCCCTGACGGATAAAGTATTTTTTGATTTGCGGTTCTGTAAAGCTGCCGCCGCAGTAGAGGAAGCGGATGTCTTTCAGGACCTGCAGCAGATCGTCGTTCATGGCGTCGTACATTTTGTACAAAAATAACGGCACCGTGCAGACCACGGTGGGATGGACTTCCATCAGTTCCGGTATCAGGCGGTTCAGATCGGAACAGAGAAAGAGCTGCATGCCGGAGACAATGGTATATAAAATATTTGCCACACCTGTATAAACATGATGAAAGGGAAGAAAGACATAGGAGATATCCCGGTCCGTCATGGGGGTGCGCCTGTAGAGAGTGTCCCAGTTGGCGAAAAGGTTTGCCTGCGTCAGAGGGATCGCTTTGGGCATGTTGGTGGTGCCGGAGGTAAACAGGATCAGGGTGGTCCGGCTCATATCGGTTTGTCCGCGCAGAGGAAGAAAAGAAGAAAGAATCTTTCCCTCAGCGATCAGAGCCGGAAGAGTATCCTCGATACAGAACAGGCAGGTATCGGGAAAGCGTTCCCGCAGGGACTCAAACCGTTCCATCCGGGAGCGGGAGACAAAAACGGCGGACACGGGAAGGACGGACAGCGTGTTTTGAAAATCGTAGGCAGTCCATTCTTTATCCACCAGAACGCAGGTGCCCACATACCCCATGACGGCAAGATACAAAAGGATCCACTCTCTGGAATTTTCGCCGCAGAGCATGATGTTTTTATGATGAAATCCCTGAGCGATCAGGGATCTGGAGAGGGCGCAGATATCGTTTACGGTTTCCTCAAAGGTGAAAGAGCGCCAGCTTCCGTTTTCTTTTGTACTGATATAGGGGCGATCTGCCCATTTATGATAGTCGTCCGTCAGATATTCACTGATGCATTTCATAGTCTTTTTCCTCTTTATGTATCGTAAGAAGCGGTTATGACCGTGACAACGCCCGCATCCCCGTTCACGCAAACCGTATCCCCGGTTTTCAGATATTCCGTAATATGGTCGAGCCCAACCACGGAAGGCTTTCCCAGCTCTCTGGAAATGATCGCTGTGTGGGACAGGAGGGATCCCTTTTCCGAGAGAATGGCTTTGGCCTGCGCGATCAGGAATACCCAGCCCGGATCGGTCATTTTTGTGATCAGGATCTTTCCTTTTGTGTCAAGAGCCGGGGAAGGGTGTTCCACGATCAGCGCTTCGCCTGTGACGCATCCGGGGGAACAGGGGGTGCCGTAAAAGACGTTTTCTGTCTTTGAATAAGGCACTTTCCGGCTTTCTTTCGGAGCTTTATCGGTTACCTTTCCGGAAAAGACCAGTCTGGAACAGGCAGGAAGGCGGGAAAAGCCCTCGTACTGTCTCTTTCGTTCCGAAATGATCCGGCGAAGATCCGTGGATCCATCCGATGCGGCGGCCTCGATCTCACTGCAGTAGAGCCAGAAGACATCTTCCGGCTGTCGGATCCGGTCTTCGGCATACAGATTTTGTCCCATTTGCAGTACAAGGGAGCGCATCATGCCGTAGAGTCTTCCACGGTGCAGGCGGGAGCGTTCTCTGTTTCGAATGCCCACGGCGGCGCGCTTGGCAAAGAAAGCGGCGAGACCGGTGAGACGGGGGGCAGCGGTATCGGAAGAGGGGCTGTCCTGCGTATGACAAGGCAGGGCGGTATCGGAGGAGGCTTCCGCGTACTGCAAAATGCAGCGTATAAGCAGCACCGGATCCGTGCGGAAAGTCCTGCTTTCCAGCTTCAGTTCCTCCACGTTTCGGTCGCCGAATTCCAGAATATAGGCCTGCAGCGCCAGAGAGAAAGCAGTGTCCTTTCTATGGATGTACTGAAAATATGCCTCGTTGCTGTCTATCCCTTCCAGTTCAGAGAGCAGGTCTTCGTTTTTGGCCTGTTCGGCCAGATTCCGTAACGCTTCTATGGGACGCATGCTTTCTAATTTTTGTATACCACAGATCGCCCTGTTTGCCGCAAGGGCGTGGTCAGGCACCCGCTTTGCCCGAAGGCAGGCTTTCAGCAGACCGGTATAAAGAAAACCGTACATGTCGTTGACGAGAGTCATATCCCATTTCCGGACTGTCATATCCTGCAGCCTGTGATAGTGATCAAGGAGGATCCGGTTGTCGTCGGTATCTCTGTCCAGTGCGTTAAACTGATCGGTGATCTTTCGAAAATACTGATCCAGCGCCTCCATTTCTTTCGGACAGGTGCGCAGAAGACTGAAAAAAGAGCGCGTCACTTTCAGGCGGGTGGAGAAACTGATCGGTTCTTTCAAAGAGGAGGTTACCGTTTTGGTTTTCACTCCCATCATTTCCTGCCAGATCGGGATGAGGTAGCGGTGAAAGGGCAGAAACAACAGGACATCGTACCAGTTGCTGATGCGGTAGTACACTCGTCCGTTTGCCATGTCCACCATATACTTGAGCGTCTCATCGATCCCTTTTACGGTATCCGCATCCTCTGTCAGACGGATCAGCAGATTTTTGAAAACCTGATAGTAGGCTTCCCTGATAAAGCTCTGGGTCAAGGGCAGTGTGATGCCGGGATAGCTTTCCACGATATTGCTGTTGTCGAGAATGATGACAGGAGCATTATGGTCGAAGGTCGTGACGGGGCGCACCTGCAGAAAATATAACGTATCTTCCTTTATGGCAAATTCTATGTCAAACTGCATCTCGGCTGTCGGATTAGTTTTCAGTTCAAATAACTCTTTGATTTGCTGAGAGGAGCGAATCAGTTCCTTTATCTGAGTGTCCGTTAAAAGAGGCGATTCACCGACTTGTTCATAGTAACAAGATTGGTCGGAGAGGTTGTAATAGTAGGTGGTGGCATCGGTTTTATCTTCCACTATCCCATCTCCGGTACCCCTGCCGCAGACGATGACAGATTCGTTCAGGATACCCTGAGGGTTGGCGGTGAACAGCACGCCGGCGAGATCGGCTTCCACCATCTCCTGTATCATAACATGCATGGTGAGGGCGGAGGAATCAAGGCGGTGAGTCTCACAATAGGAGATATGTTCCGGGGCCGCCGCATCTGCAAGCACATCCCGAATGCGCGCACAGACATCCTCTCGGGGAACCCCCAGAAAAGTCCGGAACTGTCCCGCAAAGGAATAACCGGCCGAGTCTTCGAGGGAAGCGCAGGAACGGACGGAGAAAGAGGCGGTATCAGGGAAGCCCTCGGCAAGCCGGTCGAGGACTTCCTCTTCCCCGAAAGCATTTTCCACACAGAAAAAGGGCGGCACAGGAAAACCGGCCTCTCTCAGTAAAAAGAGGTTGCGTGCTTTGGAGCCAATGGCTGTTTCGCTGTAATTTTCCGGGCAAATAATCATAAGGATTCTCCTTTTTTACGCGCAGGAAATGGTTTCACCAATACATTTATATCGCCCCGAAAATCAGATAAACCGGTATCGTCAGCAACATCAGTGATTCCTGAATATAAGTATATCTCTCCACCTTTTCCACAATGGCAAACCGGGTGGGATCTCTCATAAACTGTAAAAATTTAACACTCATCCAGAGTACATCTATAAAAAGAGCCAGAACCGTAAGTTTATTCAAATTCCATACTAACAGAAAATTAGTGATAATGTCTACCCAGGTGATAAGCAGGATAAATCGGGCGGCTTTTTTGTAGCCGAACAATTTAGAATAAGTAACATATTCGGTTTCGTCCTTCGGCGCCCGGATCTTTCTGGCAATCTCCCAGATGAGCGCCGGAAAATAGAGCGTCCAGGCAGCGAGAAAGTTCACCGGGGTAAAAAGGGGCAGATCATATTTAAAGCAGGTGAAGGAGATGATATAAACATTCATGATCATCTGCACCGGGTTGTGGGTGATGAGCGCAAGGGGCAGACTTTTCTGGATCTTTTTTCTGGAAAAAAACCATAGGGACATAAGCGTTCCGTAAATATAGAGAAACAGGAAGAAACCGAAATTGTTCATAAAGAACAGATTTAACAGTACGGTGACTGCGATCAGGACTGAGACAAAAATCCCAAGGTCCTTTTTATGTACCCGTCCTGACGGCAGCGGCCTGTCTGCAAATAGCCGGCAGTCCAGCTCGTAGTCCTTGAAATCGTCCGCGATCCGCAGCCATAAAAGGAAGCTGAACACGGTGAAACTGCCGATCAGTTCCTGAAGTCCCAGCTTAAAGTCCCTGACGCCCGCGTTTAACAGGATAATAAAGTGGATTTCTCCAAAGATGATCAATCCCAGAGCAAAGCGGGGCAATAACGGATACATTTCTTTAAAATAGATGGAGAGACGTCTGCACATGGCGAAAATTCCTTATTTTGGTTTTATAGTTTCAGTATAACGCATTTTATACAAAAAAGAGAAGGCATGGATGGAGTGGAGATGTTATATGGAAAAGTGCAGCAACATATCCGTCGGGACAAGAGCTTTTATCAGGAGCTCTTGTCCGGTAAAGGGCTGCTGAAAACGGATGCTGCGGGCATGCAGTGCAGTGCGTTTTAAATCCGGAACGGTATTGTTGCTTGCGGATGCCGTTCCATTTCCATAAATGGGATCCTGAAGAAGCGGGCAGCCGATGGCCGCCATATGCACCCGAATCTGGTGGGTTCTGCCGGTCTTTAAAGAAAGGCGGACCAGTGAGCAGCCGTTGTCTGCAGTTAAGGTTTCGTAGCTGGTGACTGCTTTTTTCCCGTAAACTGCGATACACATCTGTTTTCGATTTTGGGGATCGGCGCCTATGGGAAGGCGGATTACTCCGGCAGGCGGATCGGGTATCCCTTCTGTGATTGCCAGATAGGTTTTGCGGAGAGTGCCGTTTTTTCGCTGCAGTTCCAGTCTGGCGGCCGCCGCACGGTTTTTTACGGCGAGTACCACGCCGGAAGTGTCTCTGTCCAGTCTGCCGAAGATCCGGATGACGGAGTCCTCTTTTTTGTCCCGCAGATAATAGGCAAGACGGTTGGCTAACGTATCTGTATCTTTTCTGCCTGCCGGATGAACGGAAATACCGGCAGGTTTGTCTAAAACGATCACATCCTCGTCCTCGTAGAGGACAGAGAGCTCTTTTTCGGAAACTGTCAGGCTTCCGGAAGTTTTATCGCCTGTTTCCAGCAGAATATCCACCTGATCTCCGGCTTTTAACAGCGTGTCGATTCTCCGGCGTTTTCCGTTGACGCAGATCCCGTTCTCAAGAAATTTTGCCCGGCTGATCTCTTTTTTTGATAAATGCAGTTCTGCTTTCAGAAAATGTTCCAGTTTCAGACCGTTATTCCGACAGGAAACGGTACTGCTCATCATTTTTTGCATTGTTGTTCCTTCTATTTAATTTGGCAAAACTAAAATAGGGTAATTATTTTCGATCAGTCTTCGACGTTCTTTTCCTCTTCCTTAATTTCAGGCAGTTTTAACAATACTTTTCTGATACGGTTCTGGAAGATACCTCTCGCCTGAAGTGTGATGCCGTCTTCCAAAATAACCGTTTCATTATTTTTGGGCAGTCTGTCCAGACTCTCAATCATGATGCCGCCCAGAGAATCGTAATCCTCGGAGTTTAAGGAGAGATCCAGTGCATCATTGACATCGTCCAACTTCATGCTGGCTTCAATGAGGTATGTAGAATCGTCGATGTGTTTGATCAATTCTGCCTCATCCGCATCATATTCATCACGAATTTCGCCAACGATTTCTTCCAACAGATCTTCCATGGAGATCATACCCACGGCGGAACCGTACTCATCCAAAACGATGGCGAGACTGGTGGCTTTTTCACGCATTTCAACAAAAAGGTCGGAAGTTTTTTTGCGTTCGTAAGTATAGTAGACTTTCCTCAGGAGCTTACTGATCTTAAAATGAGGAGAATCCTTTGTCAGAAGAAAATCTTTCATGTGGATAAAACCGATGACATTGTCGGGATGTTCCTCTTCATAAACCGGGATTCTGGTGTACATCGTCTTTTTAAAAAGCTTAAAGATTTCCTCATAGGTAGCGGAGGAGGAAATGGAGGCCATATCGATTCGGGGGATCATGATTTCGGAAGCTGTGGAATCCGAAAAATCAAATACATTGTGGATAAATTCCCGTTCTTCGGACTCAATGACTCCTTCCTCATGACTCACATCCACATAAGTGCGCAGTTCATCCTCTGTGATGCTGCCTTCCCCGGGCGTTGCGCCGAGATGAAAGAGACGGATGATACCCTGCGCTATGTTGTCTACGACCCAGATCACAGGTGTCAGCAAAGTCATCAATACATGAACGATGCCGCTGTAGGCGAGGGCTATCTTATCGGCATGGGAACCGGCCCAGGTTTTCGGGACGATCTCACCGAAGATCAGCACGAGAAAAGTCAGTATGCCGGTACAAACTCCCACAAACTGACTGCCGAAGATACGGATCGTCAGAGTAGTAGCAAGAGAGGATGCGCCGATATTGACGATATTGTTGCCAATCAGTATGGTACTTAATACTTTGCTGTAGGATTCTAAAATGAGCTGCACGCGGAGAGCCCTTTTGTTGCCGTCTTCGGCGAGGGAACGCATGCGTACTTTGTTGACACAGGTAAGTGCGGTTTCCGCAGAAGAAAAAAAGCCTGATAAAATCAGAAGAACAAGTAAGGTAAGCAGTTGTATGACACCGGTGGTATCCATGAGAGTTCCTTTCTATATTGTAATCAGAAATTTGCGGCAGGCATCAGGTGGCTGAAACAATGTACCTGCTAAATAAGATATATTGGGTGATTGCAAATGTCATTTATTCTGTTTTTTGTCGTATAAAATGTACGGTCCAACGCAGGCACGTTTTCACTGCGGCTCGACCGCAGCGGACACATAAGGCACCAAAATACGGTGCCTAAGTGCCGACGGTCTCGCAGCGCCTGCTTATGGATACGTAAATTTTATACGAGCAATATCGAGAAAGCTGAGTTTCGCAATTACCTAAATAAGATATATTTTAGAGAGGTAACAACATATTGTCAAGATACATATATTTGTTTCAGGAAAATATTAGAAAGTTTTAATAGGGAAGCGGAAAAAAATGTGTCTTGACAGTATTACTCCCCTGTGATATAGTAAGGATAACTTATTAAGTCATCCTAATTAAATAGTGTAAATGCCAACCAGAAGGGGTTTATTGCGGGATATTTAATAAGTTAGGATTGATAAGTAAATAAAAAACGAAAAAGGAGAAAGGCAGGAGGAAGAAAAAGCTATGAAGAGAAAAATGATGAAGGCGATGACGGCAGTTTTATTGACGGCAGCTTTGTCGATAGGGCTTGTGGGGTGCGGAAGTACAAAGCCCGCGGAGCAGGCGGAACCGGAGACAGAATCCTCTGATGAGGAGGGAGGCGGCGAGGAAGAAAGAACCGGCCGAATCGGGATATCCATGCCGACACAGTCCAGCCAGAGGTGGATCATTGAAGGAAATGAGATGAAAAACCAGTTGGAGGCAATGGGCTATACGGTAGATCTGCAGTATGGGGAAGATCTGGTGGAACATCAGGTCAACCAGATTGAAAATATGCTGACAAAAGAAATAGACGTACTTATCGTTGGGGCGATCGACAGCGGAGCGATGACGGATATCGTGAAAAAGGTAAAGGACTCCGGAGCGTTAGTCATTGCCTATGACCGTCTGTTGATGAATACGGAAAATGTGGACTACTATGCGACCTTCGACAGTATCCGCATAGGGGAACTGCAGGGCGGATACATTGTCGATAAACTTGGTCTGGAAGAGGGAAAGGGTCCTTTTAATATTGAATTGTTTGCAGGAAGTCTGGATGACAATAACACAGCTCTCTACTGGGAGGGAGCAATGAACAAACTGACTCCTTATATCGATAACGGCATGTTGGTTGTGAAATCGGGACAGACGGATATGAACCAGTGCGCTACACTGCGGTGGGATGGTGCGGAAGCACAGAAACGTATGGACAACATTCTCTCCAGCGCATATTCCGACGGAAGCCATGTGGATGCAGTTTTGGCGCCCTATGACGGAATTTCCATCGGCGTGCTGTCTTCCTTAAAAGCCATCGGTTACGGTTCCGAGGATATGCCTTTCCCGATCATTACCGGACAGGATGCGGAGATACCTTCCATTAAATCTATTCTGGCGGGAGAGCAGAAGCAGACAGTATTCGTGAATGTAAAGAACCTTGCAAGCGTTGCGGTGACAATGGCGGATCAGTATCTGAGCGGTGAGGAAGTGGAAGTGAATATGGTCGATTACTATGACAACGGCGTGAAGAAGGTTTCCGGGATGGCTATCGACGCTACTTCTCTGGACATAGAAAATGCGGTGGATGAACTGGTGGGAGCCGGCTATTATACAGAAGAAGAGATTATGGAATAATAGGTGATTGCAAAATCCATTGATGCTGCCGCTTTGCCGTGCAAAATATACGATCAAGGCGCAGGCACGTTTTCACTGCGGCTCGACCGCAGCGGACACATAAGGCACCAAAATACGGTGCCTAAGTGCCGGCGGTCTCACAGCGCCTGCTTATTGATGCGTAAATTTTGCACAAGCAATACTTAGCAGAAAGAGGAGTTTCGCAAATACCTAATTATGGAATAAAAGAGAAAGGAATAGGCGCCCCGTGTAAAAGGAGTTTATGATTTGCGCGGGGCGTCGATGGGAAGGACATGATAAATAAAAGAGATTTGTACAAGTGGTGCAGTGTGCCGGCAAAAGATCTGGAGGGACATCCGGAGAGGAAAGTACCCTTTAGGATGGTGGAAGATTCCATGACTATGGGCGAACTGATGGCCAGAGAATTTGCGGATGACATTAAAAAGTCTCTGGAGGAAGGGCGGCCTTACAGGGCCATTGTCCCCTGCGGACCCAAATGCTGGTACGAACCTTTTGCTAATATGATAAATACGGAAAATATCAGCTTGCGGCATGTTGAGATCTTTCACATGGATGAGTGTCTGGACTGGCAGGGGCAGTTGTTGGCTGAAAATGATCCCTACAATTTTAAAACCTTTATGCTGCGCTATTTTTACGGACCGATCAGACCGGAGCTTGGAGTTTTGCCGGAGAACAGACATTTCCTGTGTCCGGCCAACATGGAAGAGATTCGTGGGATGATCGCGGAGAAGCCCATTGACTATACGCTCGGCGGATGGGGGCAGGACGGACATATCGCCTATAATCAGTCCCGCAGAACGCTGTATTCCGGCATTACACTGGAAGAGCTGAGGGAAGCTTCCGTCAGGATTCAGGAAAATAATCCGGATACGATCATTGCGCTGGGGCAGCGCAGCTTTGGCGCGGCTTATCAGTTTGTGCCGCCCATGTCCATTACTTTGGGAATCAAAGAATGTTTGTCGGCAAAAAAAGTGCGTGTGTTCAGTGATACGGGAAGCTGGAAGCAGACGGCTCTCAGGGTGGCGTTGTTTTCCGCGCCGGATGCAGAGTATCCGATGACGCTGCTTCAGGAACATCCGGACGCAGTCATTACTGCGACGAGAGAGACCGCGGAACATCCTGTGTCCGAGCATCCGGAATGGGAATTTAAGGGGATTCAGGTATGAGGTCGTCATATGATTATGTAGCGGGTATCGGCGGAATAGGAAGCGGCATATTATTTCAGCTTGTGGGCAATCACACACTGGGACGGAATGAGAGCAGACAGGCTCAGTTGACGGATTCAAAAGATTACTGCAAACTCCATATAATTTTACACTATATTTCCACGTTTTTAAAAGGGACGCTTCCCGTCTATGCAATAGGGCGTGTGGGAAAAGATGAAAACGGCAGACTTCTCAAAGAGTCCATGAGCTGCGCGGGGATAAATGTAAAATGTGTGGGGGAAGATATACATAATCCGACCATGTATGCGGTGTGTTATCAGTATCCGAACGGGGAGTGCTGCAATATTTCCACGGAAAACAGCGCCTGTTTAGGCGTGGGGGAAAAGGATGTGGACCGGTTCTTTCAGGCAGTTCCGGAGAAAGGCGCCGGGGTGATACTGGCGGTTCCGGAAGTGCCGGTGCGGACGAGAGTTTATTTGTTGGAAAAAGGAAGGGAGAGAGGCTGCTGCAATGTAGCATCCGTACTGTCCGGCGAGGTAAAAGAATTTATAGAACTTGGGGGCGTGGAAAAAACGGATATTCTCGCCATCAATGAAGAAGAGGCAAACAGATTTGTGGAACAGGAGAGAGGTTCGGAGGCAGGGACAGAGGATATTGCGGAGGCCTGTTTAGAGATCCTTCAAAGGTACAATCCTGATATCTGTACGATCATTACGTTGGGAGAGAGGGGAGCCTGTACCGGTTGGCGGGATAAGAGATACCGGAGTGAGGCGATGGAAGTTCCGGTGGTCAGTACAGCCGGGGCGGGGGATTGCCTGATCGGGACAGTGATAGCCGCTCTGCTTGCAGGGATAGATTTGTTTCCGGCAGGAGATCCGAAAAATGAAGCGGCCGGCGCGTTGGATCTGGGTGTGCTGGCATCCGCGAAAAAAGTCGGATGCAAAGATACCATCGATTTTTCCATGGATACGGACAATCTCTTGACATTTGCCGGAAAATACGGAATTTCTTTTTCAGACGCGCTGCTTCCCTTTTTTGAGAGAGAAAAGAACTGAGAAGAAATAAGGGTCTGTTGTGTGAAAGAAAGGAAAGGCAACATGGAAAATATTATATTGGAAATGCAGGATATCACCAAACGTTTCCCGGGGGTATGTGCCCTTGACCATGTGAATCTGAAGGTGAAAAAGAATCAGATCCATGCGCTGGTGGGTGAGAACGGGGCGGGAAAGTCTACGTTGATGAACGTGCTGAGCGGTGTCTATCCCTTTGGGAGTTATGAGGGAAAAATTCTTTTTGATGGGGAAGAATGTAAGTTTCGGGACATAAAAGACAGTGAAAAGAAGGGGATCGCTATTATACATCAGGAACTGGCGCTGATACCGGAGCTGTCCATAGCGGAAAATATTTTTCTCGGAAACGAGAGGGCAAAAAGAGGCGTAGTCGATTGGAACAGGACGGTGAAGGAAGCGGAGAAAGCGCTGGAGACGGTTCACCTGCAGGAAAATCCCGGCATAAAAATAAAAAATATCGGTATTGGAAAGCAACAGCTTGTGGAAATAGCAAAAGCATTGTCCAGAGATATTTCAGTCCTGATTTTGGACGAGCCGACGGCCGCTTTAAATGAGGAGGATTCAAAGAACCTTCTGGATCTTTTATTGGAACTGAAAAAGAAGGGCATTGCATCTATTTTGATCTCCCACAAGTTAAATGAAATTTCAGCGGTGGCTGATGAGATAACCATTCTGCGGGATGGGAAGACGATTGAGACGCTTAACAACCATTCAAACGAGGTCAGCGAGGAACGTATTATAAAAGGCATGGTGGGCCGGGAGATGTCCGACAGATATCCGGAGAGGGAAAACGAGCCGGGGGAGATTTGCTTTGAGGTGAAAAACTGGAATGTCTTTCACCCGGGCGATGCCGACAGACAAGTGATACACGATGTTGATTTTTATGTGCGAAAGGGAGAGATCGTCGGCTTTGCAGGATTGATGGGAGCCGGCAGGACAGAATTGGCGATGAGTATTTTCGGAAAGGCATGGGGCCAGAAAATAAGCGGTGACATCATAAAGGACGGAAGACGGCTGAAAATCAACGATGTGAGCGAGGCGATCAAGGAAGGGATCGTGTATGTGACGGAAGACCGTAAAGAAGCGGGGCTTATCCTGATTGACAATATCATGCACAATATTTCTCTGCCTAATTTGAAAAGCATTTCAAGACACGGGATCATCGACGACGGGAAAGAGGGGAAAGAGGCGGAAGATTATTGCAGAAAGCTCAATGTGAAGGCATCCTCGATCACACAGAACACCGGAAACCTGTCGGGGGGAAACCAGCAGAAAGTGGTTTTGGCAAAATGGATCATGGCCGGACCCGATATCCTCATACTGGACGAGCCCACCAGAGGAATCGATATCGGGGCAAAGTATGAGATATACTGCATTATCAGCAGACTGGCAAAAGAGGGAAAAAGTATCATTTTGATCTCATCGGAACTTCCGGAGGTACTTGGAATGTCAGACAGGATTTATGTGCTTAACGAGGGACGCATTACGGGAGAACTGAGTCAGAAAGAGGCATCACAGGAAAGCGTCATGAAATGTATTATGCGCGGGAACTTGGAGGGATGATATGGAAAAATTTAAAAAGATGTTTGCCAAAAGTGACAGACAGTATGGCATGGTAGTTGTGTTGGTTCTGATTATTCTGCTGTTTTGGGCGCTTACGGGGGGCGTACTGTTAAAGCCTTTAAATGTGACCAATGTGATATTGCAGAACAGTTATATTATGGTGTTGGCCATCGGAATGCTGCTGACGATACTGACAGGCAATATCGATCTGTCGGTGGGTTCTATAGCGGCTTTTGTAGGCGCTGTTTCCGGTGTTTTGGCTATAAACAACAAGATGGATCCGATCCTTGCGATTCTGGCATCCCTGCTGATCGGCGCCGTTATAGGGGCGTGGAACGGATTCTGGATCGCCTATGTGCGTATTCCGGCATTTATCGTCACACTGGGAAGTCAGATGATCTTCAGAGGATTGACAATGGTAATACTGCAGGGACAGACGCTGTCGCCGTTTCCCTCCTCCTACCAGATCATCGGTTCGGGGTTTGTGCCGGATCCGTTTTCCGGTACGTTAAATATGGTTGCCATTCTCGCCGGTGCCTTTTGTATGGTGCTATATACTGTCTCGGAGATTTTGAAGCGCAGAAAGCAGAAGGCATATGAGATCGAGGTGGAAAACAGTTATTCTTTTTATCTGAAACTTTTGATGGTGGATGGGGCGTTTATTCTTTTCACGTACTGGATGGCGGCATATCAGGGAATCCCCACGGTTTTGGTGTTGCTGGCGGTACTTATTGTGCTGTACAGCTTTATCACGGGCCATACGATGATCGGCAGACATATTTACGCTTTCGGCGGGAATGAAAAGGCCGCCAGACTGTCCGGCATCAAGACAAAGAAAGTGTTTTTCTGGGTCTACGTCAATATGGGCGTTCTGTCTGCGCTTGCCGGAATCGTGTATGCCAGCCGTTTAAATGCGGCTACGCCTAAGGCCGGAACCAACTTTGAGTTAGATGCCATCGCTGCCTGCTATATCGGAGGTGCGTCGGCATCGGGCGGTATCGGCACAGTGGCGGGAGCAATCATCGGAAGTTTGGTGATGGGTATTTTAAATAACGGCATGTCGATCATGGGCATCGGTGTGGATTGGCAGCAGGCCATCAAAGGGTTTGTCCTGATACTGGCCGTAGCCTTTGATATATTCAGTAAAAAGGAGAGGTGACAAATACTATTTGACAAAAACTGGTAAAAATGTTACTTTATACTTAGTAAGTATAAATTAGTAAAGGGGACACAAGATGGCCAAAAACTCGGAAATTGCCAGTGAAATGAACAGAGCCGCGATATTGGAACTGCTGAGAACGCAGGGACCTTTGTCTAAAGCGGATATGAAACGGATTTTGGATATCAGTTTTCCGGCGGTTACATACAATGTAAAAAAACTGATGGAGGACAATCTGATCTATGAGTGCGGGGAGGCGGATAATGCGATTGGAAGAAAGGCCACGCTGTTAGCTTTTAATTCCAGAAAAGCCTATCTTGTGGGAGTGGATCTCGGGAGGCAGAATATCCGTACGATGTGTGCCGATATCGCAGGAAATATTTTGCAGTACCATACGGTCAAGATCGGGACAGGCGGTGTATTTGAACAGGTGATTGAGCGGATATACGAGATCGTGAAAGCTACGGGGATCACCATAGAGGATGTGGCCTGTATCGGCATCGGTATTCCCGGCATATATGACACCTCGACGGATTCCCATAAACTGGCGCCCTTTGTGGAGGGATGGGGGGAAGGGTCTCTGATGCAGCGGTTAAAACAGGAATTTTCCATGGAGATATATATAGAAAACAGTGTGAATCTGGGAGCCGTGGGCGAACGCTGGCAGGGGATCGCAAAGGGATATGACGAGATCGCTTATGTGGATTTCGGCGTGGGATTCGGTTCAGCGCTGATAAAAGGCGGAGAACTTGTGCGGGGCAACAACGGGGCATTTGGGGAAGTAGGTTTCATGGTACTCCAGAAGGATCGTTTGCTGCGGGAATATTCGGACGAGGGTGCTTTGGAAAAGCTGATACCCAGCAGCAAAATTGCGAATGTGATCGACCGGTATTTTAAGAAAGAATCCGAAATAAGCATTAAAAAAGTATTTGAGTTTATCAAGGAGCAGAATATGGAGATGGAACTGGAGGACATTCCTTCCTATTTTGCTATGGCGCTTGTGAATATTGCAGTGATGACGAATCCGGAAGTCCTTGTTATTTCGGGGCGGCTTGGGTGCGCGATCTACAGAGATTATAAAGATTATATTGACAAAGTGATGCGGGGGAATGTTCCCTTTCCCCCTAAGCTTCTTGTGACGGAACTTGCGGAGAGGGCAAATGTGATAGGAGCCATCGCCGTGTCAATGATCCACTCAAACAGTAAATATACGAACTTTAGGGAATTTAAATAAGTGACAGAGGAGGATGGTAGTACGGGAACGATAAAAAGAGAATCATTCGGCAGACTTTCTGACGGCAGAGAGGCCCTGCTGTTTACCTTGACAAATAAAAACGGAATGGAGTTGAAACTTACGGACTTTGGTGCGGCGGTTGTCTCGATCATCGCGCCGGAGTTATCTGACGGCAGAAAAGATATGGTGCTTGGATTTGACGACGTATCCGGTTATGAGGCGACGGGACTTTATCTGGGCGCTACCATAGGCCGCTACGCAGGGCAGATAAAAAACGGTTCTTTTGAGATCCGTGGTGCAAAGTATGATTTGTACAGGAACGATCACGGAAACACGCTGCACGGGGGAGAGAAGGGGTTTGACAAGCGGTTGTTTTCCGCTGCGATATCCGAAAAAAGCAACGAGGTGGTCTTTACCTATTTCAGTCCGGATATGGAGGAAGGGTTTCCCGGAAATTTGTCAGTGAGTTCCGGATATACTTTGACGGAAGATAACAAAGTGATCATCCGTTTTCAGGCCAAAAGCGACAGAGATACCGTTTTGAATATGACGAACCATTGCTATTATAATCTGGACGGCCATGACAGCGGAAATGTGATGGGACACAGCCTCAGAATCTGTGCGGAGAATTATTTGAAGGTAGGAGAGGACTGTGCGCCCGACGGAGAGATTTTGCCGGTGGAGGGTTCGCCTATGGATTTCAGAACGGCCCATGCGATAGGCGATTATATAGAGGAAGAAGACAGGCAGCTCGCGATTTGCGGGGGATATGATCACAACTGGAATATCGATCATTACGGCGAAGGGATGAGAGAGTGTGCCGAACTGACAGGGGCCAGCGGACGCAGATCCCTCCGTGTATTTTCTGATCTGCCGGGGCTGCAGATGTACAGTGGGAATTATCTGAATGAGGAAGAGACCGGAAAGGGGGGCATCAGATACGGGTTCAGGGAGGCGCTGTGTCTGGAACCCCAGTTTTATCCAAACGCTCCTTGCTATAAGCATTTCCCGTCGCCGTTTTTAAAAGCGGGGGAAACGTTTGATCATTCGATCGTATTGGAATTTAAATATAAGAGCAGGTAAATATAGAATACCGTGGGAATACCCGGAAGGCGGGAAGCATATATTTCTTTGAGAGAAGATATTATAAAGTTTTCATCGGCGCAACACATGCCGGAGGGGGAGAAAATATGCCTGTTTTCAGAAAGTATATGCCGCAGATCTTGTTTACGTTAAAATGCCTGTTGTTTTCTTACATTTTGACAGGAGGACTTTTACTGCTTCTCGCTTTTTTGCTCTACAAGCTGCATTTATCGGAAAAGACAGTGAATGTCTGCATGATCCTGATTTATATCGTCACTTCCTTTTTTGCCGGGGTTATTACGGGAAAGCGGAAGAGGACAAGGAAGTTTTTCTGGGGAGCGGCAATGGGAGGATTATATTTTGCGGTGCTGTTCGTCATGTCCGCTGTGATCAACCGGTCTTTTCCGCAGCTTTCCGCGGATTTCACAACGACGGTATTTTTGTGCTTGGGCGGCGGTATGCTGGGAGGAATGCTGAGTTAAAAAGAGGCGGATCGCAGATCGGCTTTGCAACAGAATATAGCAGGACGAAAAAAGTAAAATTGAGCCGGTAGATATTTTTAAGAGGGTATGATATAATTATCGTAAGATTTGCAGATAAAACGAATGAAAGAGAGAATATGGACATGAAGAAGCGAGTGTGGAAAAGTATGGTTTCCATATTTTTATGTCTGTGGGTTCTGATGCAGGGATTTTGCGGTTTTACGGTAAAAGCAGCTTTCTACCCAACGGAAGGAAATGTATACTATGAACTTCTGGTGCCGACACAGCTCACGAAGATCGGGGACACCTATTATCTGATGGACAGCTATCATAATCAGATATTGTGCAGTAAGAGACTGGGCCCTCCTGCAAGCGGCTGGAGTGTAATGGCGGCAAATCTGAACAGGCCCCATTCGATCGCGGGGGACGGCGTCGTCTTTTTGGTCACGGATACTGACAATCACCGGATCGTCAGTTATATAAAAAGTGAAGAGCCGGCAGGGTATACGGAAGTGCAGGTTTTCGAGAATATCGGCGTGCGTCCTCACTATATCGTTTATGACGCACCGACAGGTCTGTTTTATGCATGGAGTTCCATGACCGGTGAGATGTATCTGTTCCGCAGGAAACCGGATACTTCGGAAGTCTGTCTGGAAAAAGTGATGAAAGTGCCGGAATTGTACGGCAAATATGTGAGGTCTTTTACGATAGAGGGCGACCGGATCTATCTGCCCTGCGTACACGAAAGCGCTATTGTGGCAGTGGATAAAGAGACCTTTTGCGTGGAAGATTCTTATGCAGTGCCGGAGAGCATTGCGGGTATGGTACAGCTTGCCAAGATACAAAATTATTATTATCTGACGGTTTCTACGGACATTGATTTTGATCAGAATGCGGCTACCATTGTCAGAGCGGCTTCTTTGGAGGACTTTGCAGCGGGGAATTATGAGGAAGTGAAGGAATGCTTCGGGGATAAAGGCGCGCCATATTATATTTCCGAGGTAGACGGTTTGTATTATACGGTTGTGATACGGCCTTCAGGCGCTTCATACGGCTACAAATTCGAAGTGATAGAGGACAAGATCTGCAATATGCAGAAGACGGCCAACTGATTAAAAAAAGCCGGCAGAACGATACGGATTTTGAATCATTCTGCCGGCTCTTGTCAGCATAAAGCTGCTTGCGGAGTATGTTTTCTAAGAATAATACTTTCTGGTATGATAGGTGGAAGTGTCTGCGTCTGTTCCCTCGGGAACAAAATGTATCACGCCGATGGTGCCGCCGAAAGCAGGAGAGAAGATATGTTCACGAAGCTGTTTCGTGATCATGCCGTCCCACGGAGCGTGCAGATGTCCTGCAAGCACCTGTTTTACCTGTGTATCTTCGCAGAAAAGAAGGTCGAGGTATCGCTGCATAGGCTCGTTGGGCTGCCATTGGCCGAACCAGTAATACTCCTTGTTTCTGACTTCCATAGATAATGTTTCCAGTGTGGGATCCGTATCGGAACCATAGGGAACATGGGTGACGGCGATGACAGGTTTGTTTTCGGCCGCCGCTTTTTCATACTGGGATTCTACGATAGATAGGTTTTCTTCCGTAATATTCTGGGTGGAGTTATTGATGCCGATCACAACAAACTCACCCATATCAAGATACTTTTTCGTGGGGTCATCCCCGTCTAACGCTTCGTGAAGATCATAAATATCCAGCTGCGTGAAATTATCGCCGACATACCATGCGCCGTAATCATGGTCCGCGCGGATATAGAGAATCTGGTCTTTGTCATACCGCAGATTCTCATATCCTTCTTTCAGAGCATTCATATTGGAGACGCTGCAGTAATCCATCATATCGCCGCCGAAAATAACGGCGTCGTAGTCGCCGGTGTTTAGGCATTTTACGATATCGGGCCATAGTTCTTCCGCGTGTACGCCATCCTGAGTGACAGCGAGAGTATTGTATCTTTTGATAACCTGAACTAAAGAACCGTCCGAAATGCCGCCGGGTTCGTGGTCAGTGATCAGATGAAGGTCGCTGACCCAAGCTATCCGGTATTCCCTGCTGATATTTTCCAGAGGGACATAAATTTCTTCCAGAGTAAGATTATATTCCGGCTTCGGATAGGAAACAGGAGGTTTTTCCGGCTCCGTATCGTTATCGGACACGGAAGGTTCTTCTGTAAGAGGCGGAATTTCTTCCGTATCCGGTTTTACAGAGGGGTCAGTCTCCGTATCACGGTTTGAATAAGCGATAAAGATAACGGCAGATATTATGAAGAGAAAAGCTGCCGCGAGGCAGAGGGGGAGAAAAAGCTTTCTCCCTCTGCCGCTGTGTTTTTTATTTTTAAAAAAATTTTTGTTGTTTTTTGTCATAGGTTGATTGCCGCCGCCTGTCTATGTTAATGAATTGAACGCTTCCTGATACCGTGTGCGGATGTATTCACGTCCTTCTGTGCGAAGTCCGTTTGTGATGGAAGCGGAGTAATCACCAAAGTCGTTAAAGTACCAGAAACTGTTCAGCGCGATGGTACTGGAAGCGCCTGAATTTCTTCCGGGAACGAAAAGATCATCCGGGTTGATGAAAACGGCTTCACTGTTTGCCAGATAATTGCAGACGTCTATGCAGGCGTTTTTGATGAGGGCGGAATTGTTGGTATTGCCCACCGCATCGTAGCAGAGGGCTAATTCTCTCATCAGCACCGGATTGTAATCCGCATTTTTCGCAACGGAAAGGATGGTGGCAATGGCATCCTCATCCGAAAGGGTGCCGTCATTTCTGCCTTCACTGGTCTCTTTCTGAGTGATCCATGCGAGTGCATAAGCATAACGCAGGGTCAGCGGATCATCCGGATTTTCTCTGTCAACAAGGCCCACGGAAGCGGCGTCCTGCATATACATCCATGCGGTAGTTCTGGACCATTCTTCGCCGGTCACCAGATCGTTGAATGCCAGAATATATTTTTCCTTATAGCGGCCGGGAAATGCCTCATAATCGGCTTCCAATGCATCGGTATTTATGGTCAGGCCGGATTCTTTCAGCTGATCCGCAAATGCGAAGGAATCTTTCATTGTTATATCTACTTGCTGGTATAGCGGCGCGGTAGGGGGCTGGCCCTCCCAACCTTCCACCTGCTTCAGGATAGATTTCGTATAAAGGTCGAAAGCAGTCTCGGCAAGGGGGATAACGGTATTTGCGGTATCTTCCGAATCATCTTCCGATACGAGATCGGCATATGCGTTCAAAACGTCTGTCAGATCTGCGGAAGCTCCCGCATAGTCATTGTTGTTCATTTTATCTTCTGCTGCAGTTACCTGCTCGGCAATCGGAGCAAGATCTTCCTCCGTTATAGCAGCCGGATCTTCTTCCGACGCAGTAAGATCTTCGGTTACGGCATTTTCATTGCCCCCGTTTTTTTCGGAACCGGAGAACAGTCCCGCTTTTGCGAGAGCGAAAACTCCGCATCCCAACAGGAAAAGAACTACGAGAGCGCAGAGGATCGGAACGATCGGGGCTTTCTTTTTCGCATCAGGTTTTTCGGACACCCGAGCGGATACCGGTACTGTGGGCGGTGTCTGAACGGGCGTCTGAGCTTTAGCTTCGGCAGGCTTTGCAGCGGGCGTCTGAATTTTAGCTTCGGCAGGCTTTGCAGCGGGCGTCTGAACTTTAGTCTCTGCAGGCTGTGGAACAGGAGCCGCTGCGGGCACAGAGGCCGGAGCAGTTGAAGAAGATACCGTAGAGCCGCACTTGGAACAAAATTTTACGCCCGGTTTCAAAACAGCGCCGCAGCTTGAGCAGGTATGTACTTCAGGCGCCGGAGCAGACTCAGGAACCGGAGCGGGTGCCGGAGATGCAGCGACGGAAGTGCCGCATTTTGTGCAGAATTTTGCCCCGGGCTTTAACGCTGCGCCGCAGCCGGGACACAGAGGCATAGCCTCTGCAGCGGGCTCTGGTTTTACATGTAAGCCTTCCAGCTTATGTCCGCAGGATTTACAGAATTTTGCATCGTCGCGATTTTCAAATTGACAATTAGGACATTTCATGTTCAGTATTCCTTTCTCTTAAATATTTTGCAGGTTACAACCGCATTTACGACAGAATTTGACCGGCGTATCATAGGCAGCGCCGCACTGCGGACAAAAGAACGAACCGGAAGCCTGCGGAACAGCCTCTGCTGTATTTTGGGGCGTTCCCAGAATCTGTTTATCCCGCTGGTCGATGGCGTCAAGTTCTGCGGTCAACTGAGCGATCTCAGCCTTTTTTTGTTTGACGGAACTGAATTTTTCTGTCAGAGATTCAAAATCGGAAGCGCCGTTCTCCCAGATATCATAGGCGTCTTTGCCAATCGTATAAAATAAACTCTGAACCTCTTTTTCAAGGGATTCAATATGCATATTTATTTTGGATTTTTCCAGTGAAGAAGAGGTTTTGACACTGATGGTGGTAATTCCTCTGTTCATGGAGTTTTTCAGTTTTTGGATCGGGTCAGCCATTATACACCTCCTGCGTAATCAGTTTGACAAGTGTCAATAAAGTAAAAGACATCGTCGTCAATTTTTTGGGGTTCTTTTTTATTCCACAGATACAGTTCTCCCTGATGATGTTTCAGGCTGTAGTCGTAGAGATAAAGGATATTTCCGTTGGGCAGAACACGATAATCGTATACGTCGTCGGCAATTTTTTCGGGCTCTTTGCCGGCGTAAGTCTTTAGCGTTCCATACTGTTTTTCAAAGTTATAGTCGGTGAGATAGGTCAAACGGCCGGTATCTTCATTATAGTTGACAGTATAACGGGTCACGTCATAGTCAATTTTTTCGCCGTTGATATACAAATCGCCTTTTTGATCTTCATCCTGATAGTCTTTGAGGTACAGGAGCGTTCCGTCGCTGTAAATATCAAGAGAATAGCAGCAGACATCACTGTCATACAGTTCAGGATCGCCAAGTTCCCCGGCGGAAGAAACAGAGACCTGATACAACTCGCCATAATTTTTGTCTTCCGGAATATCATCAAAATAGTAGAGCGCAGAACCGTCTGCGGAAAGCCGAAAACGCTGCGCGTCCTCTTCGTCAAGAAGGCTGGAGGCGCTTCCGGATGCCACATATCTTTCAGAGGCGGAAGAGAAAGCTTCGTCGATCCGGCTCGTGATATCGTAAATGTCTTCTATTTCAGAAAGCTTTATGTTGATTTCCTCAGTCTGCTCATAAGCCGTATAGGTGATGACCGGTGCGTCCAAAGCAACGGAATAGGAGGGATTGGGGAAAGCTCCGCTCTTAACAAAAGTTTCGCTCAAAATAGTTTCTTCTTCTCCGTCATAGAAACAGAGGGTGTAACTTGGCTGCGAAACAGTTTGATTTTTTAATGCTTCCCGCAGGTAGTCGCGTTCCAGTTTGAGGGAATACTCCTCCATTTCGCGATTATATGCATCGATTTTGGACTCACGGGCGGGATCGCTCCAACTGGTGTTTGGATACGTGGGCTCAGTGAGCGCATCGTCCTCTTTCTTTTTGTCGTCGAAAACAAAATCGAAGAGGGTGGCTTCTTCTTCATCGGCTTTGAGGTAGTACACTTCGCCGGAATCATATACTTTTATGATCTCCGCCACATCGGAGGAAATTTTCTCTTTGTCGCCGCCTGGTTCTCTTTTGTACAGAGAGTCGTCTTTGAGATAGAAGACGACGGAAAGATCATCGGCTGCATAAAGAGAAGAAACGGAACTGTCGATCTTCTCGCGGTCGCCTCCCTTTACCGTATAGTAAAGAGTGTCTTCATTATTCTTGTAGACAATAGTGGATCCATCGTCCGAAACCCAGTAACGCGAGACATCGTTTGCAATCTTTTGCTTATCGTCCTTTTTCATATTATATTGATAAAGGGTGTCATTTTTTATATAGGTGACAGAAGAAGCATCATCGCTCACTGTGTATAAATATATGTTGGAATCGATCTTAATAGGTTCTTTATCAGGTTTATCTATGCTGCAGTAGTAGATAGACCAGATATTGCCGTCGTCCAGTCTGTCGGGAAAGAACAGCAGGGAACCGTCCTCGCTGAACTTACAGGCGTCACCGAAATCGCTGACGGATATATCGTCTTCATCCACATCAGCCTTGTCTTTCAACAGTTTGGAAGAAATCTGGAGCGGTGCGCTTTTGGAGAGATCGCTGTAAAAAAGTTCCAGATCTTTCATATACATGACATAATTAGAAGAGCTTCCGGTATTTTTTCCAAAAAGGACGACAGCTAAAACGATCACAGCGATGATGGCTGTGCCGACGCCGGCAAATACAAAGCCCTTTTTGGATTTGGAAGCGGGTTTTGCCTCGGGCATTTTTGAGGAAGTCTCGTTTAGTTTCTCCGGTTTCATGGAAGCGCCGCAGTTTTTACAAAATGCAGCCTCCGGATTGGAGGGACTCCCGCAGTTGGGACAAAAGACTGTCTCAAAAAGCTTAAACGAGCAGTGGGGACAGTCAGGGGATGAAGCGTCTACCTGTTTGCCGCAGTCGGGACAAAACAGGGTCTCCTCCATGGAAGCGCCGCAGTTTGGACAGGACGGGCTGTCTGCGCCTGTCTGATGGCCGCAGTGAGAACAATATACGCTCTGCTCAGACTGGGGCGGCAGCGATTCGGGCGCCGATGGTTGTTGTTCGATTCGCGCGCCGCACGAATCGCAAAATAGGGCGTCATCCTCTAACTGAGAATGACAAATAGGACATTTTAGCATAATTCACAACTCCTCCTCTTATAAATGTTTTGTCTTGTTGTTTTATATCTGTCAATGAAAACAGAGTATGATCTTAACCGGCGATGATCGCATTCCAGGCCGCCTGTGTGGAAGAACTGAATCGGTATTCGTTTTCTTCACCGAAATGTTTGTGTACCTGACTTCTCAATTCTTCGTAGGAGATTCCCGGGTTGTTCCAGTATATGTCGTATGCCGCCGAATAAATCAATTCATACCGGTAGTTGTATAAGGCGCTGAAATTCTGATAGATAACAGCGTTTGACATTATCTGTGCACTTACCGTGTCACCGTCAAGAGTACCGTTTTCACTGATGACACCTAAAGAGAGCATTTTTTCCAGCTGCTTTTGACCGTTTTCTGAGTCGCCGAACTTAAATCCGTTTTTGGCGTAATATATATTGATCACTGTTTGAACGGCCTCCAGATCGCTGCCGAGATTTGACAGGTCATCGCTGGAGAGATATTTGCCGTCCGTATAGAAAGCGGCCGGATCGTCGGAGCGGAACTTCGACGTCTCGTATGCTTCCTGAAGGGCTTCGGCGTTGAGCTGGGATTCCAGACGAACGCTCAGGCTTTCGCTGTCATCTGTGTAAAGCACATAGATATCTCTGTTCTTGTTGTTGGGAACAGTGGTCTTATAGGAGAGCTCATAAAGTTTTCCCTGCGCCTCGTATATACTTGAGTAAATGCTTTGCAGGTCGTAGATGGATACTCTGTCATAATATGAGCCGCCGGTGGCTTCCGCGATGTTTTTCAGTTCGCTTGAATAAACGCCGCTGCCGATACCGATGATATATACGGGTACCTGATAGTAATTTGACACATCGATAACATCCTGCGCATCATAATCATATCCTGAACCGTAGGGTTCATTGTGGCCGTCCGTGAAAGCGACAACGCATCTTGCCCCTTCCGCGGATGCGGTGTAGACTACGGAGGAATACAGGGATTGATATAAACTGGTCAAACCGTAACAGTCTAAGTTCCATGCGGAATCGATAATGCTGTTCTTATCGCTTGTGAAATCCTGATGTCTCTCGTAGATGCTGCCGATCGTGGACAGACCGAGCACTGTGTCTGAGTATGTGGAAGATACGAATCCTTCCACAGCCTGCTGCATCGTATAGAAATCGTCGCTCATGCTGCTGGATACGTCTACGACCAGATCTAACGTGAGGGAACCTTTTATCTGCGAGATGCTCACAGCGTCACACTCGTTCCATACTCCGCCGTTTTCTTCATAGATGATGAAATCTTCCAGTTTAAAATCGTATGTATCATAATAATAGGAATTCAAATACAGCTTTACCGTGTCGCTTAAAGAGACGTCCGCCTGAACAAAACCTGCGATCTGTTCATTGGTCAGGGAAGCAACAGAAAATTTGTCCGACCATTCTTTTAACTGATTATAGTCGTCATGGAGGGAGATATAATCCTGCGCGTCATTGGCGGATTCTATCCTGCCGACAAAATCCTCAATCATATAAAGCTCGAATGGATGGGCGCCGTATCCGTCAAAGGAATCCCTGATACTTCTGGCATCCTCCACGCATGCGGAGGCCATTTCTTCGTTTTCCGCTATGATTTGGTCGCGGATGTCGGAGAAATCTCCGGCTCTTTTCTTGGCGGTTTTTTCATCAAAATCGAACAGGGCAGTTTCAAGATCTGCTTTTATGCTTTGGTATTTTTCCTCGTAGTTATCCATGACAAAATGAGTGTCGGTCTCTATTTCCGCGACAATAGCGTCGTATTGCTCTCTGTATTCGGCCACGGCCTCATTCATGTCCCGGATTTCTTTTTCCAGACGATCCATGCTTTCGATGAGATCTTCATATTTCCAGAATAAGAAATGGGACGCTGTGTCATTTGCATTTGCCAGAAGTTCGGTGTATTCGGACTTGCATTTTCCGAGACCGGCGTATTTTGTTTCTATCTCTTCAAAAGAGGATATTTCTTCCTTGAATGCCTTTGTTTTTACAAAATCATAGCAGCCGACTGCAAACAGTCCCGCTAAAAGAATAGAAAGTATACATAGAAGTGTAATCAAAAGAGGTTTTTTAGTTTTTTTATCTGTTCCTTCATCACGGGATTCGACGTCAGCCGAAATAACCGGAGGCAGCGGATCCTCGCTAAGGGAAGCGCCGCAGTTTGTACAAAAAGTTGCTTCCGGACCGGAAGGGCTTCCACAGAGAGGGCAGTATATGTTCTGTATGGTTTCAGATACTTCAGACTGGGGGGTGGTTGGTTCGGAAGACTGGGCAGGTTCAAGAGGCTCGGAAGCTTGAGAAGGTACGGTCTCTTTAGACGGCTGAGGCTCGATCCGCGCACCGCATGAATCGCAGAATTGGGAGTTATCCTCCAGCTCCGCATGACAAATAGGACATTTTAACATGATTTATAATACCTTTCTTTCATTATATTGTTTTAACTAAATAAATGCATTTCTACAACCGGTGAACGATGCTTGCCACCGATTGTAGAAAACTGTCTATGATTATACAAAAGGGCAGTGCGTTTGTCAATGAAGACAGGCATATGACATAAGTGTCATGATGACGGCTGTCCGAGATTTTTGTGGGCTGTGGAGAGCATCAGTTTAATGCGGTTGAGCTGATTGACCTCACTGGCGCCAGGGTCATAATCGATGGCCACAATATTGGAGGAGGGGTACCGCTTTCTGATCTCTTTGATAACGCCCTTGCCTACCACATGGTTGGGCAGGCAGCCGAAAGGCTGGCAGCAGACGATATTGTCCACGCCGGATTGAATCAGTTCGATCATCTCACCGGTCAAAAACCATCCCTCACCGGTCTGATTACCGATGCTCACAATGGGGGCAGCGTACTCTGCCAGTTTATAGATACTGACAGGGGGGTGGAAATGAACGCTTTGGGAAAGGGCCTTTGCCGCGCTGCGGCGAAGGAATTCAAGGGCACGGATACCAAGACGGCACAGAGCTGCCGCCTTTTTGCTTGTTCCGAGATTCTTTGCCTTGTATATTTGGTTATAAAAACAATAGAGCATAAAGTCCAGAAGATCCGGACAGACGGCTTCCGCGCCCTCCGCCTCCAAAAGCTCCACCAGATGGTTGTTTGCCACCGGCGCAAATTTTACAAGGATCTCGCCGACTATGCCGACCTTAGGTTTTTTAACATCAAGCAGGGGCAGCGCGTCAAACTCTCTGACGATCTGCCGGCACATTTTCCTGAATTGAAAGAAATTCAGGTGTTTTCCGGTAAGGAAGGAAATACATCTCTGTTTCCATTTTTCATGCAGGGCATCGGCGGAGCCGGGGGTCTTCTCATAGGGCCTTGTGGCATAGAGACAGCGCATGAAGATATCGCCGAATACAGCGCCAAAAGCCGCGTGGATCAGGAGATCGGCGTTGATATGGAATCCGGGGTTTGTCTCGATGCCGCCCAGATTTAAGGAGACCACCGGAATATGAGCCATGCCGGCTTTCTCCAGAGCTCTTCTGATAAAACCGATATAGTTTGTGGCACGACATCCGCCGCCGGTTTGGGTCATAAGGACGGCGGTGCGGTTTAAATCGTATCGGCCGGAATGCAGAGCGTCCATGATCTGACCGACTACTATCAGAGACGGATAGCAGGCGTCGTTGTTGACATATTTGAGTCCCATGTCCACGGCGTGCCTGTTGTCGTTTCCGAGTATTTCGAAGTTATAGCCGCAGGCGCTCACCGCGGGCTGAAGCAGGTCAAAATGGATGGGCGACATCTGGGGACAGAGGATCGTATAATTTTTCCGCATCTCTTCGGTAAAAGGAACTTTCCGGATCGAAGAGGGACGGATCGTCCGCTCTATGTGGCGTACTTCGCGCACCCGTAGGGCGGAGAGGAGGGAGCGGATACGGATTCTTGCCGCGCCCAGATTATTGACCTCGTCAATTTTTAAGCAGGTATAAATTTTGTCGGAACCGGAGAGGATATCGTTTACCTGATCGGTGGTGACGGCATCCAGACCGCAGCCGAAAGAGTTTAACTGGATCAGATCCAAATCGTCTCTTGTCTTGACAAAACTTGCTGCCGCATAGAGTCTTGAGTGGTACATCCACTGGTCGGAGACGATCAGCGGACGCTCCGGATTTCCGAGATGACAGACTGAGTCCTCGGTCAGCACGGCGATATTGTAGCTGTTTATGAGTTCCGGTATACCGTGATTGATCTCCGGATCGATATGGTAAGGGCGTCCCGCCAGCACAATACCTCTGGAGTGATGTTCCTCCATCCATGCCAGCACTTCCTCGCCTTTTTTGCGGATATCCGTTCTGGCGGCATCCTGCTCCGCCCAAGCGGCATCCACGGCGGCGCAGACCTCTTCCGGAGGCAGCTCTGAAAAAGCGTGAGTCAAAGCCGTCTTTACCGTTTCCGGAGATTCAAAACTCATAAAGGGGTTGCGGAAATCGATCTGCTCCCCGGCGATCTCATCCACGTTATTTTTAATGTTTTCAGAGTAAGACGTCACGATAGGGCAGTTATAGTGGTTGTTGGCGTCCTCAAACTCTTTGCGCTCATAAAACAGCGCAGGATAAAAGATGAACCGGAGACCTTGCCTGATCAGCCAGGTCACATGGCCGTGGGCAAGCTTTGCCGGATAGCATTCCGATTCACTGGGAATGGACTCGATGCCCAGTTCGTAAATGCGGTGCGTAGAACTGGGTGAGAGCACCACGGAGTATCCAAGTTTCGTAAAAAATGTAAACCAGAAAGGATAGTTTTCATACATGTTGAGCACACGCGGAATCCCGACTTTGCCGCGTTTTGCCTCATCCGCCGGAAGAGCTTCATAGTGATGGAAAAGCCGTTCCAGTTTATATTCATACAGATTCGGTATACTGTTTTCGTTTTTTTGTTTTCCCAGACCTCTTTCACAGCGGTTGCCGGAGATATACTGCCGGCCGCCGGAAAAGCGGTTGATAGTCAGACGACAGTTGTTGGTACAGCCTTTGCATTTTGCCATACTTGTGGTAAAACGCAGTTCGTTGATCTTTTCGATGTCCAGCATGGTGGTCTGAAAATCTTTCTCAAGGCCAAAGCGTTCTCTGGCGATCAGCGCACAGCCGAAAGCTCCCATGATGCCGGCGATATCCGGCCTTGTGGCATTGCAGTCCGCGATCTTTTCAAAACTCCGCAGTACGGCGTTGTTGTAAAAGGTACCGCCCTGCACGACGATATTGCGGCCGAGTTCCTCCGCGGAGGAGACCTTGATCACTTTGAACAGCGCGTTTTTGATGACAGAGTAAGCCAGTCCTGCGGAGATATCGCTCACCGACGCGCCCTCTTTTTGGGCCTGCTTTACCTTGGAGTTCATAAATACGGTGCAGCGGGTGCCGAGATCGATGGGGTGTTCTGCAAACAGTGCGGCCTTGGCAAAATCGTCCACACTGTAATTCAAAGATTTGGCGAATGTCTCTATGAAGGAACCGCAGCCCGAAGAGCAGGCTTCGTTGAGCTGCACGGAGTCCACGGTCTGGTTTTTGATCTTGATGCATTTCATATCCTGCCCGCCGATGTCCAAAATGCAGTCCACGGAAGGGTCGAAAAAGGCGGCGGCATAGTAGTGGGCCACCGTCTCCACCTCTCCGTCGTCTAAAAGGAACGCCGCTTTCATCAGCGCTTCACCGTAGCCCGTAGAACAGGAACGGACGATCTTTGCGCCGGAGGGCAGCAGGCTGTAGATCTCTTGTATGGAACGGATCGCCGTCTTTAAGGGACTTCCGTTGTTGTTGTCGTAAAAGGAATACAAAAGCTGCCCTTCCTCGCCCACAAGGGCAGTTTTTGTGGTGGTGGATCCTGCATCGATGCCGAGGTAGCAGTTCCCCTGATAGGAAGCGAGGTCGCCCTTATTTACTTTAGTTTTTTCATGGCGGGCTAAAAATTTGTCATATTCCTCCGTTGAGGAGAAAAGCGGTTCCATCCGTTCCACTTCAAATTCCATTTTGATGCCGGAGGACAGTTTTACGATCATGTCCGTGAAAGAGCAGGATACCTCTTTTTTGGCATTCAAAGCGGAACCCATAGCAGCGAAAAGATGGGAGTGTTCCGGCGTGACAGTGTGCTCCTCATCCAATTTCAGCGTGCGGATAAAGGCGTTTTTAAGCTCCGACAAAAAGTGGAGCGGGCCGCCGAGAAATGCCACATGCCCTCTGATAGGCTTGCCGCAGGCCAGACCGGAAATGGTCTGGTTTACCACCGCCTGAAAAATAGAAGCGGACAGATCTTCTCTGGTAGCGCCCTCGTTGATGAGGGGCTGGATATCGGATTTTGCGAAAACGCCGCATCTTGCCGCAATCGTATAGAGTGACTGATAGTGCTTTGCATATTCGTTTAAACCCGCCGCATCGGTCTGCAGCAGGGAAGCCATCTGGTCGATAAAAGAGCCTGTGCCGCCGGCACAGATCCCGTTCATTCTCTGTTCCACATTGCCGCCGTCAAAATAGATGATCTTGGCATCTTCGCCGCCAAGTTCGATGGCCACATCGGTTTTCGGCGCAAATTTCTGCAGGGAGGCGGATACGGCGATCACTTCCTGCACGAAAGGGATGCCCATATGACTGGCCAACGTCAGTCCGCCTGATCCTGTGATCACCGGGTGGAGCGTCAGATCGCCAAGTTCCTCTTTGGCTTTCTGTAATAAATCGGTGAGTGTTTCCTGTATGTTGGCAAAATGCCGTTCATAATCGGCAAACAACAGTTTGTGTTCGTTTTCCATTACGGCGACTTTGACTGTGGTGGAGCCGATATCAATTCCCAATGTATAGGTAAAATCATTCATAAATACACAATGCCCTTTCTTTAGCCTGCAAACTTTCCTGCCTGCTTTTTTGTACTGAGTAGGCGTAATATTTCATATTCCCAGACATTATACGACATTCTTTTCCACATTTCAACGCACCAAAAATTAGAAAATGTAAAGAAATTCCAGCCTGTTTCTAAAAAAATTGTATATAGATATGCAAATTATATTAAATTAAGAGGGAAGCGATGCTTCACAGTTTACAATTTTTTCCCGAAATGATATGATAGTACAAATTCCTAAAATAGCACAGATAAAAAAGAGGATCGGAAAATATGCAGAAATTCATGAAAAATCTGGAGAAGAAATTCGGCAGGTATGCCATACCTGACCTGATCAATTATTTTATTTTGTTTTATGTGGCATCTACGGTTATCAGTCTTTTTATGCCGGGTATTTACTATAATTTTCTGGCGTTGGACTTTGAGAAGATCATGCACGGGCAGATTTGGAGGCTTGTCACATTTATTTTAGCTCCGGCTTCATTAGACGGAATGTTCGGAATATTGTTTTTTATCATAACGGTGCATATCTACTATCTGTTTGGGCATTCGCTGGAAAATATCTGGGGAGCTTTTCGGTTTAACCTGTATTTTATCGGCGGTATCGTGCTGACGGTGTTGGCAGAGCTTTTGCTGTTTATTACAACCGGGCAGAGCGCCTATTACGGGGGGATGAATTACCTGTACCAGTCCATGTTTTTTGCGTTTTGTGTGCTTTTTCCGGAAGAACGCTTTTTGATTTATTTTGTATTTCCGGTCAAGGCCAAGGTGTTGGCGGTATTGGATGCTGTTTTGCTGGCTGCCGAAATGTTCCAGTATCTGAGGGTAGGGCTGTATTCCTACTGTGTGGCTATTGTGATCGCTATGCTCAACTTCCTGATCTTTTTTTACTGGTACAAAGGGCTTGACAGATACAGTCCGAGACAGGTGAAGAGGCGCAAGGAATTTAAGAGACAGACTATGCGGCCGCAGGGGGTGACAAAGCATCAGTGCGCAGTATGCGGCAGGAATGAAGTGAGCAATCCGGAACTATCTTTCCGGTTCTGTTCCAAGTGCAACGGAAATTACGAGTACTGTGAGGAGCATCTGTTCACCCATCAGCATATCCGGTAAAATACTTTAGGCACATGCGGGGTGTGCAGCCGAACAGACTGAACCTGCAAAGAAATGAGGAGCGGCATGGAAAGAGAAATTTTATTTGCGAAAACATTGGAGAGCGTCAGAAAACAGGGACGTATGCAGGGAAACCGCATCAGCAAAGAGGAAGTGCGGGAGGCTTTTGCGGAACTTTCGCTGGAAGAGACCCAGCTTGCGCTTGTCTATGACTATCTGGAAAAGCATCATATCGGAGTGGATAGGGAAGGAGATGCGGAGACTTCTCTCTATGACGAGAACCTGACGGAGGAGGAGACGGATTATCTGCAGGAATATCTGGCATCCCTTCGGGCTATGCCTGCGCTGTCGTCAGGCGGGGAGGAAGCGGTATTTTTATCCGCTATGGCAGGAGAGATATCGGCAAGGAAGAGGCTGATCGAAGTTTTTTTGCCGAAAGTGCCGGATATGGCAAAAATTTATGCCGGACAGGGCGCCTCTTTGGAGGACCTGATCGGGCAGGGAAATATGGCTCTCAGCGAGGGCGTCTCGATGTTGGGAGCGGCGGAAAATGCGCAGGATGCAGAAGGTATGTTGGCATGGGTCATTATGGATGCCATGGAGAAGCTGATCGCGGAGGGAAGAGAAAGCAGGAACGCCGACAGGGAACTTGAGGAAAAGGTCAACCATATTGCAAAGCTGGCAAAGGAACTGGCGGATGATCTGCGGCGCAAAGTCACGGTCAAAGAGTTGGCTGAGGAGACTGAAATACCGGAGGAGGAAATTCGGGATGTATACCGCATAAGCGGTTATGTTATCGAAGATCTGGAAGATAAATGATTTTGAGAGACAAATTAAAAAATTTGAAAAAGAATAAAGAGGGCGGGGGCAGAAAAGGAAGTCCGGCGGTCTATGAAGATTTCAAGTATATGCTGCAGGATGTGAACCGTATCTATATCGGAGCGAAATATACTTACAGGGATCTGATGGAAAATCCGGAGACAGCCTTTAAGTTTAAGTCGGTGATCGAGCATTATCTGTTAAAGGAGACGGATCCCGACACCTCCATAGAGAGTGATTTTTATTATATGAAACCGGAGAGTTTCTCCTACAGGACTTACGAACAGCTTAAAGTAAAGTTAAAAATCAGCAGATTGACTGACAAACAGGGAAAAAACGGAAACATAGAGCGGGTATACAAAGAGCAGACGATTTCCCTGCAGGAGTTTGCGGATATCTCGCTGGCGCAGAAAAAAAGAGACGGGATTGTCGTACAGGAGCTGATTTTGTCGAAACTCGCGCTTATTTCTTTTGTTGTTTGAGAGAAAAAAGCTTGATAAATGTCAAGAAATCTGGTATTGTATGGTTAGTGGAGAGAAAATGTCATAAAAAAGAACTTTCCGCGGTAATGAAATCGGTAAAATTCCCCTTTTACACTGAACAGGTTAGGGTTTAGGCCCTGCCTGTTCTTTTAATGTAAAATTAGCTTTAAAAACATAAAAATTGTGGTAAGATAGTAAAAGACAAAGAATCAAATCAGACGGAGGTTTTGAATGAAAAATTATAACGGTTACGAGACGATAGAGGAGAGAGAGATAGAGGAGTTAAATTCCAGAGGTACGCTGCTTAGGCATGAAAAGACCGGGGCCAGAGTGATCCTGATGGAAAATGAGGAGGAGAACAAGGTATTTTATATCGGTTTTCGGACTCCCTCAGTAGATTCCACCGGTTCGGCTCACATTGTGGAACATACCGTGCTTTGCGGTTCCGAGTATTTTCCGGTGAAAGATCCCTTTATTGAACTGGCGAAAGGGAGTTTAAACACGTTCCTCAACGCCATGACCTATCCGGATAAGACAGTTTATCCGGTGGCCAGCTGTAACGATAAGGATTTTCAGAATTTGATGCATGTCTATCTGGACGCAGTGTTCTATCCGAATATCTATAAGGAGGAGAAGATATTCAGACAGGAGGGCTGGCATTATGAGATGGAGGATGCGGAGGACGAACTGACGCTCAATGGGGTAGTCTACAATGAGATGAAGGGAGCTTTTTCCTCTTCCGATGACGTGCTGGAGCGGGAGATTCTGAACGCTCTGTTTCCGGAGACCTCCTACAGTTTTGAGTCGGGCGGGGATCCGGAGGTGATTCCGGAACTGACCTATGAGAAGTTTTTGGATTTTCACAGAAGATATTACCATCCGTCCAACAGCTATATCTATCTGTATGGCAATATGGATATGGAGGAAAAGTTAGAGTTTATAGACAGGGAGTATCTCGGGAAATTTGAGAAACAGGATGTGGATTCCGAGGTAAAACTGCAAAAGCCTTTCAGCGAAATAAAAGAGATCCGGAAAAGTTATCCTGTCTCCGAGGGAGAGTCGGAGGAGAACAACACCTATCTTTCTGTCAGCAAAGCGGTGGGCAGCGTTTTGGACAGAGAGTTGTATGTGGCTTTCCGGATTCTGGATTACGCGCTGTGCAGCGCTCCCGGCGCGCCCCTAAAGCAGGCGATGATCGATGCGGGAATCGGAACAGATGTGTACAGTATTTTTGACGACGGCGTCAGACAGCCTTATTTTTCTGTCATTGCAAAAAATGCAAACCTGCAACAAAAGGGGGAGTTTCTTGACACTTACAAACAGATACTTACCAAACTGGCAAAGGATGGCATTGATAAAAAGGCTTTATATGCGGGGTTGAATCATTTCGAGTTCAAGCACAGAGAAGCGGATTTCGGCTCCTATCCGAAGGGGTTGATGTATGGGCTGCAGATGCTTGATTCATGGCTCTACGACGACGGGAAGCCCTTTATCCATGTGGAAGCCAACGAGACCTACGCGAACCTTAAAAAGAAAATTGAGGAAGGCTATTTTGAAAAACTGGTGAGGGATTGCCTTCTGAACAATGAACACGGCGCAGTGGTAGTGTTGGCGCCGGAAAAGGGCTTGACCGCAAAACGGGAAAAGGAACTTGCGGACAGCCTGCGGAAATATAAGGAAACCCTTTCGCCGGAGGAGACAGCGCGTATCGTGGCGGAGACGGAAGCGCTGAAGGCCTATCAGGAGGAGGGCGATACACCGCAGGCGCTGGCCTGTATCCCACACCTGACCAGAGAAGACATCAAAAAGGAGGCGCAGGGGTATGTGAACGAACTTCGCAGGGCAGCCGGAGTTCCGATTCTGTACCACGACATATTTACCAACGGGATCGGTTATTTGAGGTTCAGTTTTGACTGCAGCCATGTGCCGGAAGAACTGTTCCCGTATCTCGGGCTTTTAAAGACCATGCTTGGGCTGCTCGATACGGAAAGTTACAGTTACGGTGAGCTGTTCCATGAAATCAACATCGAGACCGGCGGTATGGCTTTTGTGACAAACACTTATACGAAGGCGGATCTGTCGGATTATACGGTTCGGTTTGATTTGAAAGCGAAAACGCTTTTTGAGAAACTGCCGGAAGCTTTCAGGCTGGCGCTCATCATGATGAAGGAGACAGAGTGGACGGATTACAAACGGTTGAAGGAACTGCTTGAGGAAGTCAAATCCAGAATGCAGTCGGCAATGTTGGAGGCGGGTCATACGGTTTCGGCGCTGCGGGCCCTTTCCTATATCTCCAGCGCTGCGGCGTGCAACGAACAGATCACCGGTGTGACACAGTACAGGCTTGTGGCGGAACTGGCGGAGCATTTCGAGGAGAGAAAAGAAGAACTGGCAGAAAATATGAACAGGCTTGTCAGAATTTTGTTCCGGAAGGAAAATCTGTTGGTGGATTACACGGCGTCGAAAGAAGGGTATGAGAAGCTTCCGGAGCTGGTGGCCGAGTTTAAGGAGAATCTGTACGCAGGGGAGTGCGATGCGCTGAAAGAAAAATACCGTCCTGTGCCGGTGAAGAGGAACGAGGGATTTTTGACCGCATCTCAGGTGCAGTATGTCTGTCGGGCAGGTAACTTTGTCACAAAAGGATTATCTTACACCGGAGCCTTAAAAGTGCTGCGGGTGATGATGAGTTACGATTATCTCTGGAACAATGTCCGCGTCAAGGGCGGCGCGTACGGTTGTATGTGCAGTTTCGGCAAGAGCGGAGAGAGTTATTTTGTCTCATACAGGGATCCGAATCTGGAAAAAACCGTGGCAGTCTATGAGGCGGCGGCGGATTATATAGCCAACTGGCAGGGGAGTGAGGAGGAGCTGACGCAGTATCTGATCGGCGCAATCAGTGAACTGGATACGCCTAAGACTCCTCAGGATAAGGGAATCTTTTCTCTGGGCGGCTATCTGACCGGACTTTCGGAGGAAAAACTGCAGCAGGAGAGAGATGAGATACTATCGGTGAGTGTGGAGACGATCCGCTCACTCGGCGCACACATTAAGGCCTTTTTGTCGGACGACTGCCTCTGCGTACTTGGCAGGGAGGATAAAATAAAAGAGGCGGACGGATTCGGGGAAAAAGAGCAGCTGTTTAAATAGAACAATGGCTCGTTTTTAAAGGACTGGAAGGAGGTCAATTATGAAGAAGAATTTACGGTTATTAGCGGCCGCATTGACGGCGGTCATGCTGACAGGCTGCGGAAGCAGCAAAGGCATGATGAACGAGATGGCTTGGGACAGCTCGGCTCCGGCCGCCGCGTCGGAGGAGTATCTCTACGACGCCGGTTACGATATGGCGGCGACGACGGAGGAGGCGCCCGCAGAGGAATTTGCCACAGAGACAGAGGCCGGAGGCGGGGAAGCAAAAGCGCAGGAGATACAGGAGAATCCTCAGGCCGGGCGGAAACTCATTACGACTATGAATATTTCCGCTGAGACGGAACACTTTGACATGTTGATGTCAAATTTGGAAAAGCAAATCGCAGAGCTCGGCGGATATATCGAGAACAGCGAACAGTGGAACGGCTCTCTGGACTACTACGGAAACCGGATCAATGACAGAAACGCTTCCCTGACGGTCAGGATTCCGGCGGAAAAACTGGACAGTTTTCTGGCTATGATGGAGGAAAACAGCAATATTACGAACAAATCAAGAAGAGTGGAGGATGTGACGCTTGCCTATGTGGATCTGGAGAGTCATAAGAAGGCGCTGCTGACAGAGGAAGAAAGACTGTTGGAGCTGTTGGAAAAGGCTGAGACAGTGGAGGATCTGATCGCAATAGAAGATAAGCTGGCGAATGTCAGATATCAGTTAGAGAGCATGGAGTCCCAGCTCCGTACATACGATAACAAGATCAATTACAGCACGGTATATCTGAATGTTCAGGAAGTTACAAGGCTGACGCCGGTGGAGGAACCCACCACATGGAGCAGGATAAAGAACGGTTTTTCCGAGAATCTGTATAATCTGGGTGAGGACATCAAAGATTTCCTGATCGGTATTGTGATCAATATTCCGTATATCGTGTTGTGGATCATCCTTTTGGGAATCGGGGCGTTTATCGGTTTTCTGGTGGTAAAGCACGACAAAAAGAAAAATAAGAAAAGACGCAGTCAGCAGGCGGAGGGAAACGCTCAGACCGTGCAGTATGAAGAAAAAGACGGTCCGCTGCCCTACGGAATGAAGAAAGAGAAGCGGCGCGCCGGCGGAAGATGGAAAAAGAGCGGCAGCGCATCGGAATCTGAGATTCGACATGCAGAGTCAGAGACAGAACAGGTTAAAGAGAACGCAGAACAGACAAAAGAGTAATAGATTAAGAAAAGCAAAAAGAGAAAACAAAAAGGAAGAATAGAATGACTGTAGAAAATCAAGCAGGAAAAAAAGCCGGTTTTGCCGCACTGATCGGCAGACCGAACGTGGGAAAATCCACGCTGATGAATACCTTGATCGGGATGAAGATCGCCATCACGTCAAAAAAGCCGCAGACAACAAGGAACCGGATCCAGACGGTCTATACTGATGAGCGGGGACAGATCGTATTTTTGGATACGCCCGGCATTCATAAGGCGAAAAACAGGTTGGGCGACTATATGGTGGCAGCGGCGGAACGGACCCTTAAAGACGTGGATGTGGCTCTGTGGCTCGTGGAGCCTGCCACTTTTATCGGGGCGGGCGAGCAGCATATTATTGAGCAGCTAAAGAAAGTAAACCTGCCGGTCATTATCGTGATAAACAAAATCGACACGGTGAAAAAGGAAGAATTGTTGGCAGTTATCGACGTTTATCACAAAGAACTCACAGAGGCGGAGATCGTACCGGTTTCCGCCTTGAAGGCGGAAAATACGGAGGATCTGCTGCAGACGATCTACAAATATCTGCCTTATGGGGAAGCTTTTTATGATGAGGATACGGTGACGGATCAGCCGGAGCGCCAGATCGTGGCAGAGCTGATCAGGGAGAAAGGACTGCGGCTTTTAGAAGAAGAGATCCCTCACGGTATCGCGGTGACGATAGAGAGCATGAAATACCGCAGAAAGATCTGTGATATCGAGGCAACGATCATCTGCGAAAAAGATTCTCACAAGGGGATCATTATCGGAAAACAGGGGAGTATGTTAAAAAAAATCGGCGCTTCCGCGAGAGTGGATATTGAAAAGATGCTGGAGTGCAAAGTGAATCTGCAGCTCTGGGTAAAGGTAAAAAAGGACTGGCGTGACAGCGATATTCTGTTAAAGAATTTCGGCTACAGGGAAGAAAAGGAAGGATAAAAAACCGGGAATCTGCAAACCCTATTATTTATCAAAAAGAAACGCTCGCAGCATTTTCGGGCGTTTTCGACAGATGAGGAGGGCTTGCGGTATGTCTATGGGGCCAGACGCGGAGGAGACGAAAGAGTGGGACAGATTCTGGGGCAGCGGAAAGGTTGAGGATTATCTGCGCTACAGAAACTGTCAGGAAAGCAGGACAGACAGGAATCATGCAGGATTTTTTACAGGTGACGGGGATTGTGCTGAAATCCATTCCCGTGGGTGAGTATGACAAAGCGGTGACGATCCTGACCACAGGAAAAGGAAAGATCTCCGCTTTTGCCAGAAACGCGAGAAAACAGAATAATCGTTTTATGGCGGCAGTCAGTCCCTTTTGCTTTGGAAAATTCAAGCTTTACGCGGGCAGAAATTCTTATACGATGGCGGACGCGGAAGTTTCCAACTATTTCGAGGAGCTGCGCGGCGATCTTGAGGGAGCCTGTTACGGCATGTATTTTCTGGAAGTAGCGGATTTTTATACGAGGGAAAATAACGACGAGGCTGAAATGCTAAAGCTTTTATATCAGTCCCTGCGGGCGCTGTTACATAAAAATCTGGACAACCGGCTGGTGCGGGTCGTTTACGAGTGTAAAGCGATGGCTGTGAACGGGGAGTTTCCGGGAGTCCCGGAGGGCGGAGAATTGTCGGAGTCGGCAGTCTATACCTTAGAGTTTATAGCGGCTACCCCTGTGGAGCGGCTTTATACTTTTACGGTGGCAAAAAGCGTACTTTCGGAACTGCTGAGGGTGGCAGAAAAGTACCGGGAAAGGATATGGGGACATCGCTTCAAATCACTGGAGATGTTGGAGAGCCTGTGAGATGCAGGATATGTGAAAAATAAATGTTTTTTTACCGCATACCGAAAAAGAGGATTTTTTCGAGTATGCCGAGCGCTTCGGGAAACAGTTCCGTGTAGTTGCCGTCATCCGGGATCATCCATAAGAGAAACGCGGAAAAAACCGTGGCGAAAGCCATGAGAGAACAGAGAAATCCCATGATCTTTTCGGTGTGGCCGCTTACGGTTTCTCCGAACAGGCCGAAGGCAAGAAAAGTGAGCAGTCCCATGAGCCAATAGATATCCGAGCGGTAACGCTCCAGCAGAAAAGGCGACATCAGGCATTGAATGACAGTGATCAGGACCGGCAGGAAAAGCAGAACCGCCGTAAAAGCGGCCAGACCGCTTTTTTTGCATTGCAAAAGAGAATCTTTCTGCAAAAGAAAGAAGAATGCGGCGAGACAGATCGGAAAATTGAAGAAGACGGAACAGGCAGATACAAAGGGGAAGGAGTATTTTAGCGGAACGCAGGCAAAAAAGTTCTGGAGCACTCCGTCCAGTATTTTGATCGGGCCGAATTGTGCTGCAACCGAACCGTAACCGCTCTGATCCGCTTTGGTAAGCTGATAGCTTTGGCCAAATTCAAAGACGCTGTCAAAGCGGACATAGTTGTAGAGCATCAAAAGGATGCCGATCACGATATAGGGGGAAATGACAGCGAGGATCTGCTTTACTAACTTGCCGTCAATTTTTTTTCGATTAACAGGAAGAGAGTCCGCAGAGCGCACTTTCCACAGTTTTATATAGTGAAAGAACATAGGGAGAGCCAGAAGGTTCGCCAGCGCGATCGTCGGTCTGCAGCCGAAGGCCAGAGCGCCGAACAGACTTCCTAAAACCCCGTATACCATGCTTTGTCGCTCGCTGCCCTCACCCCACACAGCTTTTGCAAAAAAGAACAGACTCCAGATCTCTATGCAGATACCTGCCGCGATGGCGGTACAATATAGCGCCGGCGCTTTCGACAGATACCATACGCTCATGATGGACATGGCGGCGGAAAGGGAAAGGTAAACGGCCAAAGACATTGTCTTAAAAAACTTTTTCGCCGAAAAAAGAAACAGCGCAAAAAAACCTGAGATGAACAGCGCCGTAAAAATCTGTGTGGCGTGATAGGTCGTCAGAGGACTGCCCGTGATCAGGCGAAAGGGCGCAAACAACAGAAGCACGGGAACTATACCAAAATACATGTAGTATTTTCCGTTGTAAAAGGCATGGTCGTAGTGATAGTGTATGTCTAATGCCGTCCGCATCTCGGGATCATAAGGATTCTCCATCTCAAGCAGTTTTGGATCCGTATCGCCGTATTCCAGATCGATCCGTCCATCCAGAAGGGATTCAGCCAACACCTCATATTGGTTTCTGTGTTCGGGATTTTCTCCGTTCCAGACAGGTGATAGCGACATGGGCAAGGTGCACAGTAAAATGGTGCCTGCCAGTGTAAAGAAAAGGAGTATCTTTTCCTTCCTGCTTATATTCTGAATGGTTTTTGCATTCAGATGGGAACCGGGGCGTACAACGTACAGCGCACACAGCGCGATGCCCCAGAATATACAGCCGCCTAAAAAATAATTCATAGTTTGATATCCTTATCTTTCCTGTTTTCCGAGTGCTTTCTGTAAGATAGAAAATACCATAAAAACGAATCCTTTTCAATACTTTCTTCGTACCACCGCTGTGCTGTTGACAAACAGTGATGATTATAGTAATTTTATGGTTAGAAAAACAGGACGGGCAGAACGTATGGAAGAGCTGGCATCCATATAAAGGCAGGCCTGTGAATATAAAATGAGTGAGAGGGAAATCGGATGAGTGCAAAGACGCAGAAAGCGGAGTACAAAAAACGGTTTGAGGAGAGGATCGACGAACTAAAGTGGCTCTATTGCGAGATCTATCACAATGATCTTCAAGGATTTGCGTGGCTTCGTGATCTAATGTATACATATTATGAAGAGAGAAGCACAGAACTCAAAAAGCTGGATCGGACGAGGGAAAAAGATAAAAGCTGGTATCAGAGCAACAAGCTTTTGGGCATGATGCTTTACACAGGGGCTTTTGCAAAGACGCTGAAAGGCGTGCAGGGAAAACTGGACTATCTGGAATCCTGCGGTGTGAATTATGTGCATCTGATGCCGCTTTTAGAAAGTCCTAAGGGGCGGGATGACGGCGGTTACGCAGTCTCGGATTTCCGCAGGGTGCAGCCGGAACTGGGAACCATCGATGACCTGAAAGAACTGACAGGGGAAATGCATAAGAAGGGCATAAGCTGCTGCATGGACTTTGTGATGAATCACACCAGCGAGGATCATGCTTGGGCTAAGGCGGCCAGAGCGGGAGATCCGGAGGCCAGAAAACGGTATTACTTTTATGATAACTGGGATATTCCCGGACAATTCGAACAGACTATGCCGCAGGTATTTCCCACTACGGCGCCGGGAAACTTTACTTGGCTGGAGGACTGCCATCAGGCGGTTATGACTACATTTTATCCCTATCAGTGGGATCTCAACTACGAAAACTGTGTGGTATTCAACGACATGGTGGGAAATATGCTGTTTCTTGCCAACTGTGGTATCGATATTATACGGTTGGATGCGGTGCCGTATATCTGGAAAACATTAGGGACTAACTGCAGAAATCTGCCTCAGGTGCACACTCTTGTAAGAATGATGCGGCTGATCGGGGAGATCGTTTGTCCCGGTGTGCTTTTACTTGGCGAAGTGGTAATGGAACCGGCTAAAGTGGTGCCCTATTTCGGCAGTGTGGAAAAACCGGAATGTCATATGCTGTACAATGTGACGACTATGGCGAGCACTTGGCATACGGTGGCAACGAAAGATGTCAGACTGTTGAAACGGCAGATAGAGCAGGTCTTTGCGCTGCCGAAAGAATATGTGTTTCTGAATTATCTGCGCTGCCATGATGATATTGGCTGGGGGCTTGATTATGACTGGCTGAAAAACTTAGGCATCGACGAAGTGGCCCACAAAAAATATTTGAACGATTATCTGACCGGCAGATGGGAGGGCAGCGATGCCAGAGGAGAGCTCTACAACGATGATCCGCGATTAGGCGACGCAAGACTTTGCGGTACGACGGCTTCCTTGAGCGGGTTGGAAGCGGCTCTGTATGAGAAAAGCGGAGAAAAGACAGTAAGAGCAGTGAAGCGTATAGAGATGCTGCACGCTTATCTGTTGTGCCAGAGCGGCATTCCGGTGCTGTACAGCGGGGACGAGATCGGGCAGTGCAATGATTATACTTATAAGGAGGATCCGGATAAACAGGCGGACAGCCGTTATCTCCACAGAGGGCGTTTTCCTTGGAAGACGGTGAAGGAAGATGTGCCTCAGAAGATATTTAAAGCGCTCAGAAAATTGGAGAAGATCCGGGCTTCTCATGAGATATTTTCCATGAAAGCGGATCCGTATACTTTTGAGACGGGAAATGACCATGTGCTTGGCATCTGCAGGGAACTTGACGGAAAAAAATTTGTTTCCCTCTATAATTTCAGTGAAGAACCGCAAAGGATCGATAAGAGTATTTTGGGCGATCGAAAGGGGTTTGCAGATCTGATAACCGGAGAGAAGCTGTCCTGTGAGATCGGAGAGATTGATGGCTGCGGGTATCGGTGGTTATACCGGGAATAAGCATGAAGAAAGGATATCGTTTAAAACGGTGTCCTTTTTTAGTATGGGCGTTAGCCTGTTGAGGGCATTTCCGCATGTTGGTGAGTATTCCGTTTAAGATGAGTGTGTCAAGCTTTATGGGATAATACGAATGCCTCTTCAGGAGCATAAGCAACGCGTCAATTACAATAGTGACTTGAACGGAGAGAAAGTCTGGGATGTCTTGAGACGCTGTCCGGTGTCAGGGCAGCATGGGAGCGGTGGCAGCGAATGCCCCCTGTGGTCACGGTTTTGACCAAGATCCCTTGAATAAGGAAACTCAAAAATTTTTAATCGTTGACAGTATTCTTTTTTTCTGATAATATATTGATAATTGAAGGATGGTTATTACTATGTAAGCTATACCTGTTTATTGGATCTGTTAGGACTTCTATACAGATTAATAAGCGGGTATTTTTTGTTTTATAATAAATTCAAAATGGACTGCCAGCGAGAAATTCATTCATCATATGAATTTCGGGGAGGAGCACAGAATGCGTATTGTAAAAATTTATAACAACAATGCGGTAGAAACAAAAGATACGGATTGCAGGGAGATTATTGTGGTGGGCTGTGGACTTGCCTTTAAAAAAAGGGTGGGGGACAAGATTGATGATTCTAAAATACAAAAAATCTTTGTACTGTCGGAACCTGGTGTAAATATGAAATTCAGGGAGTTTCTTTCCTATATTCCTTTGGATTATCTGACCATGGGGAATGAAATCATAGGCTATATACAGGAGAAGCTGCATATTGAGCAAAGTACACTCTTGTACCTGAGTCTGGTGGATCATATTTATGGAGCAGTTAAGCGTTATCAAAGCGGTATAGAAGTTAAAAACGTGATGCTTTGGGATATTCGCCGATTTTATAGCGAGGAGTATACCGGCTGTTGCTGCATATGTGAATGTCTGGTTTGGAATGTGTTGATTTGCTTCCTTGCTGCAAATGAAACACCGGATTCGGCAATTGTATTTAACCGGACAGGTTTGAAAACGCATTCGTTTGATATAGGTGGAGTACAATTTTCCTGCAAGGTAAGGCTGTTTGTTGATTCTGTAATAATTTATGTGGGTATGGGATTTGAGTATGTTAAAGCAAGATATTTGTCAGTCCGGAATCCCCCCAGATTGTTGAGATTAGGGAGGACAATGCATCATGGCTGTGGGGAATCTGAAATCTGGTGCAGGATGGTTTCCGCTCAGTAAAACAAAATTATTATAAATAACGGAAGATAAATGAAAAATCTTGGATATTACAGTATGAACATTTGGGTTTGGGAAAACAGGCTCGGTTAGGATAACGGATGTTGCCTATGTGATTTGAAGGTTGCCACCAAAATTGAATAGATGATTTAGGGTGTGGAAAAGTTCACATGGTTTAAGGAGTGGCAGACTAACTGGTCATTTAAATACGAGGCCGTTAAACTTTTATCAATGAGATATCCGAGAAGATTGTAACTATAGTATCCAGTGGCTTCCAGCCCTACTTTTACTTTTGATGTATCTTCCATAACAGATGAGATTTTTTGATAAAGGTCATGTGGTTGTCTGCTTTTTGTTCCTGCAAAAGTATTTTATAAAAGGAATGGTGGATAGTGCGGTGAAATAAGTTAAAAATAAAGTTGACTGTGCAAATAAAATTAAGTATAGTACAAACCAGACGGACTTGCATGATGAGCAGGCCAGTATATAGAAAGTTTCTGCAGGTGGCATGAAGGAGGATAAAATGGCGATTCAGTATCAGGAGCACAAAAAAATATTTGAACTGCATACAAAAAGCAGTACATATCTGATCGGTATTACACCGGAAGGATATGTGGGACATATTTATTACGGAAAAAGACTGCATAGGGAAGTGAGCGCCTATCTGCTGCGGACAGCGGAAGCGCCCTTTACGCCTGAGGTGAATAAGAGGGAGAAAGTCGCTTTTATGGACAGTTTTCCGATGGAGTATCCTGTGGGAGGCACCGGGGATTACAGAGAGAGTTGTTTTAACGTCAGAAATGAAAAGGGACAGATGGGGAGCGAGCTTCTCTACCGGACCCACGAGATATATAAAGGAAAGAAAAAACTTGAAGGACTTCCGGCTTCCTTCGGAAACGGGGAGGAAGTAGAGACGTTGGAGATCACGCTGGCAGACGAAGTCCTTGGGTTGGAGACAGTGCTTTGCTACTCTGTTTTTGAGAAAGAGGATATGATAGCCAGAAGCATCCGCGTGAACAACAAAGGTAGTGAGACTCTGCTGCTCGAGAAGGTGTACAGCGCCTGTCTGGATATGGATAATGATGCCTTTGAGATGATCAGTCTGTGCGGCGGCTGGGCGAGAGAGCGAAATATTCAGAGAACGCCTCTCCATTACGGAAAGCAGTCGATCTGTTCTCTGCGGGGAGAGTCAAGCCATCAGGAACATCCTTTTATAGCTCTGGTTACGCCGGAGACTACCCAAAAGCAGGGAGAAGTTTATGCCATGCACTTTGTCTATTCCGGCAACTTCTTGGCACAGGCGGAAGTGAGTCAGTTTGACAGTGTGAGAATGGTGATGGGCATTCACGGAGAACAGTTTACTTGGAAGCTTTCTTCCGGAGAAAGCTTTCAGGCGCCGGAGGTGATCTGCACATATTCCGGCGAGGGACTTGGAAAGATGAGCCGCAGTTTCCATGATTTTTACAGAAATCATATGATCCGCAGCGTCTACAACCATAAAAAACGTCCGGTTCTGATCAACAACTGGGAGGCGACTTATTTTGACTTTGATGATGAAAAGTTGTTGGATATTGCGAAAGAAGCCAAAAGCTGCGGCATTGAGATGCTGGTGATGGACGACGGGTGGTTTGGAAAGAGAAACTTTGACGATAATTCTCTGGGAGACTGGGTCGTCAATGAGGAGAAGATAAAAGGCGGTTTAAAAAAGCTGGTGGATCAGGTGAACGGGATCGGTCTGGAGTTCGGTATCTGGTTTGAACCGGAGATGGTCTCGCCGGATTCCGAACTTTACAGGGCCCATCCGGACTGGGCGCTTCAGATAGACGGGCGGGAAGGTTCCATGTGCAGAAACCAGTATGTGCTGGATCTTTCAAGAGCGGAGATCGTAGATTGTGTATATGAGTCGGTGGCCAAAATCCTTCGAAACGCCAACGTGCGCTATGTAAAATGGGACATGAACAGACAGCTCACCGATCTTGGCAGCGTTTGTCTGGACAGGGAGCGGCACAAAGAACTGTTTCACAGATATGTGCTGGGGGTCTATGAACTGCAGGAGCGCCTTGTGACGGAATTTCCGGAGCTGCTTCTTGAGAATTGTTCGGGGGGCGGAGGCAGATTCGATCCCGGTATGCTTTATTACAGTCCGCAGATCTGGTGTTCCGACGATACGGACGCTGTAGAGCGGCTTGCTATTCAGGAAGGTACGGCGCTTATCTATCCTCTGTCTGCTATGGGAGCCCATATCAGCGACTGTCCGAACCATATTACAGGGCGCGTCACACCCTTTGAGACAAGAGGTCATGTGGCGTTGGCGGGAAGCTTCGGTTATGAGTTAGATATTACGAAGATACCGGAAGCGGAGAGGGAGATGATAAGCGGACAGGTAGAGATGTACCACGCTTACAATGATCTTGTGCGGGAGGGAGATTATTACCGTATCGCTTCTTATCACGAAAACAACAAGTTTGATGCATGGGCCGTCTCCTCCAAAGATAAGACAGAAGTGTTAGTGACCTATGTGCAGGTGCTTGCCGAGCCGAACAGGCGCAGCAGAAAGCTATACCTGCAGGGATTTGATGAGTGCGCCCTGTATCATCTGGAAGGAACGGAACAGGTTTACTCCGGCGAGATGCTGATGTATGGCGGATTTTTGATGGAACCCATGAAAGGGGATTATGTAAGCAGATTATATTACTTTATCAAGGAATAATATGTCGGTTAGAGAATGAGCGGGGAGGATATGGGTTGATTTGGTGTGTGGAAGATGATGAGAGTATTCGCGATATTGAGTTGTATTCTCTTGGTATGACCGGATTTGAAGCAAAAGGCTTTGCGGATGGAAGATCCTTTTTTGCGGCGCTGGAAAAAGAAAGGCCGGATCTTATCTTGTTGGACATTATGCTGCCGGAGATGGACGGGATGGAGATTTTGCAGAGGCTGAAATCAGATAAGAAGACGGCGGATATTCCGGTGATCATGGCGACGGCGAAAGGAACGGAATACGAGAAGGTGAGGAGTCTGGATATCGGCGCCGACGATCATCTCGTGAAGCCCTTCGGCATGATGGAAATGATATCCAGAGTGAAGGCGGTGCTGCGCAGGTGCAGCAAGGCGGAGGACAGAGTTTTGCTTAAGGCAGGCGGTATTTTACTGAATACGGAAGATCGGACGGTGTTTGCGGACGGCGTGAGGGTGGAATTGACATTGAAAGAATTTGAGCTTCTGCGTTTGTTTTTGGAACGCCCGGGAGTAGCTTACAGCAGAGAACAGTTGTTTCTCAAAGTGTGGGGAAATAATTTTGTGGGAGAGACGAGGACTCTGGACATGCACATACGGACGCTGCGTTTAAAGCTCGGCAGATACGGCGATATGATCGAGACGGTGAGAGGCGTGGGATATCGGTTGGAGGAAAATCTTTGAGCAAAAAAATATACCGAAATATTTTGTTTACCGCGCTGGCTGTATTTGTCTGCAGTATGATGTTCATCTTAGGCGGTTTTTATCACTATTTTGATATCCAGCAGTCGGAAAGACTGTTTGATGATCTGAAAATGGCGGCCTCGGGAGTGGAGAGGTTCGGGGTAGGATATCTGGAGAAAACGGATTTCGGAACCTGCCGCGTGACATGGATCGATCCGGAGGGCAAAGTAGTTTATGATACGGCCGCAGATGCAGGAACAATGGAGAATCACGGGCAGCGGGAAGAGATACGGGAGGCTTTTCTGGAAGGAGAAGGGCACAGTGTCCGTTACTCGGGCACGCTGTTGGAAAAAACAAGTTATTATGCAAAAAAACTTTCTGACGGTTCGGTACTGCGAATCTCCAGAACGGGTATTACGATCGGGGCTATCGTGATAGGGATGCAGCAGCCGATCACGCTTGTTTTGATGATCGCTCTTGTTTTGTCGGCATTTTTTGCGCTGCGGCTCTCTGAAAATATCGTGAAGCCTATCAACAGACTGGATCTGGAAGATCCTTTGGGAAATGACGTGTATGAGGAACTGTCCCCGCTCTTAAAAAGGATCGACAGGCAGAACCGGGAACTGAAGCGGGCTTACATGCTGGCTGAGCAGGATCGGATCGAGTTTACGGCCAATGTGACCCACGAACTGAAAACGCCCCTGCAGTCTATCATGGGAACCGCGGAACTGATGGAAAACGGGCTTGTAAAAAGCGATGATATTCCCGGGTTTGCGGCGAGAATGCGGCAGGAGGCTGCAAGAATGGTAACTCTTGTGGAGGATATCATACAACTTTCCCGGTTGGATGGAGGGGACTCATTTCCTCTTGAGATCGTACATCTTGCGGAGGTGGCGGAGGAGGTGAGGACCTCTTTGCTTGAAGCGGCGAAAAAAAAGCAGGTGACTTTGTCGTTAAACGGGCAAGATGTGGTTGTGACAGGGGTATACCGACTTATTATGGAGATTTTTTACAATCTCTGTGATAATGGGATTCAGTACAATGTAAGCGGCGGCAGTGTGGAAGTTGATATAAAGGATGGCGGAAGCAGGGCGGAAATCACGGTGAAAGACACCGGGATAGGAATCCCTCCGGAGGATCAAAGTCATGTGTTCGAGCGATTTTACAGGATTGATAAAAGCCGATCCAGACGCTCAGGCGGAACAGGCCTTGGATTATCCATCGTAAAGCATGCGGTGCAGTATCACAACGGGGAGATCAAGTTAAAGAGCAGTCCGAACAAGGGGACGGAGATCAGGGTGATTTTGCCGAAATAAAAATTAAAAATTTTACAGGAAATTTACATTCTTGTGGACTATAATTTTACATTCCTTCTGTATGATAGATAGTAAGGTGAGGTTGAGAAACGGAAAAGAACTTTACCGATAGGATGTCTTTGATACAGGAGGAATTTTATTATGACTGTTTTTTCGATTATTCTTATGCTTGCGGGACTTGCGCTTTTTCTGACCGGCATGCACTTTATGGGTACAAATCTTTCAAAATTATCGGGCAGTAAAATGGAATATATTTTGGGGAAACTTACGGCGAATCCATTTAGAGCGGTTTTGCTTGGAGCGTCTGTGACGGCGGTGATCCAGTCCTCCTCGGCCACAACGGTGATGGTGGTGGGATTTGTCAACTCCGGCATTATGACGCTGCATCAGGCTGTGGGGATCATTATGGGAGCCAATATCGGCACAACGGTGACCTCCTGGATCTTGTCTTTAGCGGGAATAGAGAGCAGCAACATTTTTATCAGAATGTTGAAGCCCGATTCGTTTTCCCCCGTATTAGGACTGATCGGCATTTTCCTATATCTGTTTTCCGGAAAGGAAAAGAAGAGAAATGTTGGAGGAATACTGCTGGGGTTTGCGGTTTTGATGACAGGGATGGAGGCTATGAGCGGCGCGGTGGCTCCCTTAAAAGAAATTCCGGCTTTCACCAATTTGTTCCTGATGTTTTCCAATCCGGTGACTGGAATGATCATGGGAGCGCTTTTGACGGCGGTGATCCAGAGTTCTTCCGCTTCGGTAGGAATTCTGCAGGCGCTTTGCGCCACAGGGGCGGTGCCCTATGCCTCGGCAATTCCGATCATTATGGGACAGAATATCGGTACCTGTGCCACGGCGTTATTATCCGCTTCACGCAGCAGCAAAAATGCGAAACGGGCGGCTTTTATACACCTGTATTTCAACATGATCGGCACGGCCATATTTATGTTGGTGTTTTACGGACTGCACGGAATGCGGCCGTTTGCCTTTATGGCACAGAGTGCGGACAGCGCCGGCATTGCGGCGATGCACAGTATTTTTAATATAACGGTGACAGCGGTACTGCTCCCTCTGAGCGGAAGTCTGGAAAAACTTGCCTGTATGACGGTGAGGGATACAAAGAAAGGATATTGTAAAAATCTGATATTGAAAAATAGGATATAGTCGATTATAATAATATTTTACAGGCAAAATTTTGCAGGTAAAATATTATTTGCGTTTACGGAGCAGAAAAGAGGAGTGAGACAATGAAAAAGAAAAACAGGGTACTGTTCGCGGCGCTTTTGGTCTTTCTGCTGACAGGGTGCGGGAAGACAGCGGTAGAGAAAACCACTATTGTGATACTAAAAGACGGTTCTATCGAGCACACCATAGTGGAGGATTTCGGGGAGGAATCCGTGGATGCCCTGAAAAACATGATGTCAGAGAAAGCGGCGCTCTACAATAACGGCAATTCTGCGCAGGGAGCGGGCGTTACTGTGGATGAAGTGGAAGTGGGAGAGGGTGTGGTCAAAGTAGTGATGACTTATCCGGATGCTGCTTCTTTTGACGGCTTTATGAATATGGATGTGATGGAAGTGGATCCTGCTCTGCGGGCGCCCTTTTTCTATGGTACCGTGGAGGAAGCTTATGCCGAGGGGTTTGATTTGGAAATAGAACTGCACAGCGCGGAGGATGACGGCGTGCTGCAGGGGAAGGAAGACATTCTTTCGATGGGGAAAAACGGAATCATCATCTATGACAATGAAATGAACCTCGGAGCTCCGGTACAGATCACTGCTCAGTATAAACCAATTTATATTTCTGAAAATGTGACTGTGGCAGGTAAAAATGCGGTGGAGATATCGGGGAAAGAGCAGTTGGCATATATTTTGTTGAACGGATAAATACCGGAAGACCCGGAAAAGAAATGAAGAGGGAAGAGGAGAGAGAATATGGAAAAAACAATGGAAAAGATAGTGGCACTTGCGAAAGCGAGGGGATTTGTGTATCCCGGTTCCGAGATCTACGGCGGGCTTGCCAACACATGGGACTACGGTAATCTGGGCGTAGAACTGAAAAATAATGTTAAGAAAGCATGGTGGCAAAAATTTATCACAGAAAATCCCTACAATGTGGGTGTGGACTGCGCAATTCTGATGAATCCGCAGACATGGATCGCATCAGGACATCTGGGCGGATTTTCCGATCCGCTGATGGACTGTAAGGAATGTAAAGAGCGTTTCCGCGCGGATAAGATCATCGAGGATTACGCTCAGGAAAAGGGAATTGATTTAGGCAAACCCATAGACGCGTACTCTCAGGAGGAGATGAAGAACTTTATCGAAGAAAATAATGTTCCCTGTCCTACCTGCGGCAAACACAATTTCACGGATATCCGTCAGTTTAACCTGATGTTCAAGACTTTTCAGGGGGTGACGGAGGATGCGAAAAACACAGTTTACCTGAGACCGGAGACGGCGCAGGGTATTTTCGTGAACTTTAAAAATGTACAGCGTACTTCCAGAAAAAAAATGCCCTTCGGTATCGGCCAGATCGGTAAGTCTTTCCGAAACGAGATCACGCCGGGCAACTTTACTTTCCGTACCAGAGAATTCGAGCAGATGGAACTGGAGTTTTTCTGCGAGCCCGGAACGGATATGGAGTGGTTTCAGTACTGGAGAGGTTTCTGCAGAGACTGGCTTTTGTCTCTTGGCATGAAAGAGGAGGAGATGCGGCTTAGAGATCACGCGCAGGAAGAACTCAGCTTTTATTCCAAAGGAACCACGGATATAGAGTTTCTGTTCCCCTTCGGATGGGGAGAACTCTGGGGGATTGCGGACAGAACAGACTATGATTTGACCAGACATCAGGAAGTTTCCGGCGAGGATATGAGCTATTTTGACGACAGCAAAGGGGAGAAATATGTTCCTTATGTCGTGGAACCGTCTCTGGGTGCGGATCGCGTGGTGTTGGCGTTCCTCTGTGCGGCTTACGATGAGGAAGAATTGGAAGGCGGAGATATGAGAACCGTGCTTCGTTTCCATCCGGCGCTTGCACCGGTAAAGATCGGTGTGCTGCCGTTATCCAAAAAATTGAACGAAGGTGCGGAAAAGATATACACCGAACTGTGTAAAAAATATAACTGTGAGTTTGACGACAGGGGAAATATCGGCAAGAGATACCGCAGGCAGGACGAAATAGGCACGCCTTTCTGTGTGACCTACGACTTTGATTCCGAGACCGACGGCAAGGTGACAGTGCGCTTCAGAGATTCCATGGAGCAGGAGCGGGTTGCCATCGACGAACTGGACGCATATTTTGCGGATAAATTTTCTTTTTAAGTTGGAGGAGAATGATGAAAGCATACGGCGTAAATGAACTTCGGAGAATGTTTTTAGATTTTTTCGAGAGCAAAGAACATCTGAAAATGAAGAGTTTTTCTCTTGTACCTCATAATGATAACAGTTTACTGCTGATCAATTCCGGTATGGCGCCCTTGAAACCTTATTTCACCGGGCAGGAGATTCCGCCCAGAAAACGGGTGACGACCTGTCAGAAATGCATTCGTACGGGAGATCTGGAGAATGTGGGAAAGACAGCCCGCCACGGCACTTTTTTCGAGATGTTGGGGAACTTTTCTTTCGGTGATTATTTTAAGAGGGAAGCCATTACATGGACGTGGGAGTTTTTGACGGAAGTGGTAGGACTTCCTGCGGACAGGCTTTATCCTTCTATCTACGAGGAGGATGAGGAGGCTTTTGAAATCTGGAATAAGGAGATCGGCATTGCGGCGGAGAGGATTTTCCGTTTCGGCAAGGCGGATAATTTCTGGGAGCACGGTTCAGGTCCCTGCGGTCCCTGTTCTGAGGTGTATTACGACAGAGGCGAAAAGTACGGCTGCGGGAAGCCCGGTTGTACGGTGGGCTGTGACTGTGATCGCTATATGGAAGTTTGGAACGATGTGTTCACCCAGTTTGAAAACGACGGAAAGGGAAACTACTCCGAGTTAGAGCAAAAAAACATTGATACCGGTATGGGATTAGAGCGTTTGGCTGTGGTAGTACAGGATGTGGATTCTATTTTTGACGTGGATACGCTGCAGGCTCTGCGCAATAAAGTCTGTGATATTGCGGGGGTGACTTACCATGCGGATTACGATACGGACGTTTCCATCCGTATTATAACAGATCATATCCGTTCCGCGACCTTTATGATCTCGGACGGCATTATGCCCTCCAATGAAGGGAGAGGTTATGTGTTGCGCCGGATTATCAGGCGCGCGGCGAGACAGGGCAGAAAATTGGGTGTACAGGGAACATTTCTGGCAGGACTTTCAGAGGCGGTGATCGAAGGTTCCAAAGACGGCTATCCGGAACTGGAAGAAAAGAAAGCCTTTATTTTGAACGTGCTGACGCAGGAAGAGAACAAGTTTAACAGTACTATCGATCAGGGACTCACCATCTTAGGTGAGATGACGGAAGCTCTGGAGAGAGAGAATAAAAAAGAACTGGCGGGCGAGGATGCTTTTAAACTATATGACACTTTCGGCTTCCCTTTGGATCTGACCAAAGAGATATTGGAGGAGAAGGGATTTACCGTAGCCGAAGAAGGCTTCCAGTCCTGTATGAAAGAACAGAAGGAGAAGGCGAGAGGCGCCCGCAAGGTGACAAACTATATGGGAGCGGATGCTACGGTCTATGAGTCCATCGATCCTTCTGTGACTTCGGAATTTGTGGGCTATGACAATCTGGTTTACGATTCCGAGATCTCGGTGATGACCACGGAGAGCGAGATCGTGAACGCCCTGACGGATGGTGAGACAGGGACGATCTTTGTGAAAGAGACTCCTTTTTATGCTACGATGGGCGGTCAGGCGGGTGATCGCGGTGTGATTACCACGGCAGAAGGCGAGTTTAAGGTGGAAGACACGGTGAAACTGCTGGGCGGCAAAGTGGGCCATATCGGCAAAGTGACAAAAGGTATGTTTAAGACCGGCGACAAGGCGACGCTCCATGTGGATGCAGAGCGCAGGATGAATACCTGCAAAAACCACAGCGCAACGCATCTTCTGCAAAAAGCGCTTAGAGAAGTATTGGGCGATCATGTAGAACAGGCAGGCTCCTACAACGATCACGACAGACTGCGTTTTGACTTCAGCCATTTCTCTGCTATGACTGCGGAGGAGATCGCAAAGGTGGAGGCTCTTGTGAATGCTCAGATCAGCGCTAATCTTCCGGTGGTGACGAAAGTTATGACCGTGGAGGAGGCAAAACAGACCGGCGCGATGGCGTTGTTCGGGGAAAAGTACGGCGAGACGGTGCGCGTGGTGGAGATGGGACAGTCTAAGGAATTCTGCGGCGGTACCCATGTGAGAGATACCGGTGTGATCTCCGCGTTTAAAATACTCTCCGAGAGCGGCGTAGCTGCAGGAGTCCGCAGGATCGAAGCCCTCACGGGGAGCAATGTGCTGGCGTACTATGCACAGATGGAAGAGAGACTGCATCAGGCTGCAAAGATTTTAAAGACCTCCCCATCAGATATAGTGGAAAAATGTCAGCATGTGATGGCGGATATGAAGGCGCTGCAGAGCGAGAACGAGTCCTTAAAGAGCAAAGCGGCCAAGGATGCCTTGGGAGATGTGATGGACAATGTGACAGAAGTGAAGGGAGTAAAACTTCTGGCTGTCAGCGTGTCGGATGTGGATATGAACGGACTGCGCGATCTGGGCGACTCCTTAAAGGAGAAGCTGGGAGAGGGCGTAGTGGTGCTGGCATCAGACAAAGACGGCAAGGTGAATCTTGTGGCTATGGCGACAGATGAGGCGCTGAAAAAGGGCGCTCATGCAGGCAATCTGATCAAGGGGATCGCCGGGCTCGTGGGCGGCGGCGGCGGCGGAAGACCGAATATGGCGCAGGCCGGCGGCAAAAATCCGGCTGGTATCGCTGCGGCGGTCAAAGAGGCTGCGAAAGTGCTGGAGGGGCAGATAGCATAATAACCGAAAAAAATGGTAAAATACGGTTGACGAACTGAAAATTTATGCTATAATATATAAAGCATATATTATTTGCAGTGTTTTATAGAGAGTAAGGTATATGCAAGAATAACCCGTTCAGTCATTAAGAACCGAAGGGACTGAAGGGAGGTCAGGGTGATTTAATGTCTAACGTTATCGTAAAAGAAAATGAGTCTTTGGACAGTGCGTTGCGCCGTTTTAAAAGAAGCTGTGCGAAAGCGGGTATCCAGCAGGAAATCCGTAAAAGAGAGCATTACGAGAAACCCAGCGTAAGGCGTAAGAAAAAATCCGAAGCAGCAAGAAAACGGAAATACAACTAACCAGAACGTTTAAACGGCCGTCTGTAATAAGACGGCCGTTTTTTTCATATGTATTAATTGATTTTAAAGAACAACAGCCGGTTATACAGTTTCCTGCGGATCCGGCTCTTCCAGTTTGTCAAAAATGTGGCGGAGCAGCAGAGAATTCAGCCATGCGATCAGCGCTGCACCTACAAAAAACCAGAACAGCATTCCGAGCATCAATGTCCGTATTGTCCACATGGTGGCGATTACAGGGCCAATGGACATGATAAGGATCAGAAGAGTATAGGGCAGTTTGGCAAAGACCAGAAGCAGTGCGTTTTTCAATGTGTTTTTTATGGAATTTTCAAATCTTGCCTGTAAGGAAAAGGCGTAGGTTTGCATACCGACGAGCAGGCTGCCCATAACCAGAAACAGCACCTGAAAAATGGGGGCGAAGCCTTCCGGCATAAATTTCAGTGAGAAAAAGTCTATGATGAGAATAGACCAGAGCACAATAAAGAGCAGCCACATGAGCGTGCTTTGTTTGAAATTCTCTTTAAAAGCTTTCAAAAATCCTTTCGCAATATATCCTTCTTCATTTTTTACCAGTTTGAGCATTACGGAGTAAAGCGCCGTGGTGGATGCGCCGATGGTAATGATCGGCAGGGAACATATCAGCCACAGCAGATTTAATATAACGAAATCAGCTATCCGGCTGATCCCTCGTACAATTGGGTTTTCTAACAAGTTCATGCTATTTTTTCCTTTCTTGTCCTGCTTTTCACAGGTTGACTATTTTTCATTATAAGATCATCTCTGCCGGAATGCAATCAAAAAACCTAAAAAGGAGCGCAGTAGATTGAAAACAGGATGGTTTTGTCAATATACATTGATCCCGGCCGGGAAATTATGTTAGAATAAAGCGGCAGACGTATGATAATGACTTGAGGGGACGGAAAGAAGAGAGATGGAACTTTTAAAAGAAAAAATACGAAAAGAAGGAAAAATCAAAGAGGGAAATGTCCTGAAAGTGGACAGTTTTTTGAATCATCAGATGGATGTCGAACTGTTTTCGGAGATCGGGAAAGAGTTTGCGGGAAGGTTTGCGAAGGATCAGGTGAATAAGATCCTGACGATAGAGGCGTCCGGTATCGGTATCGCCTGTGTGGCAGCGCAGAGCTTTCATGTGCCGGTGGTATTTGCGAAGAAGACGCAGACTAAAAATATTGCGGGAGATGTCTATACGACAAAAGTGCAGTCCTATACCCACGGAAGAATTTACGACATTATCGTGGCAAAGGAATTTTTAGGTAAGGGCGACAGAGTGCTTTTGATCGATGATTTTCTGGCAAACGGAAAAGCGTTGGAGGGATTGATCGCTTTGGTGGAGGAAGCCGGCGCCGAGCTTGTCGGTGCAGGGATCGTTATCGAAAAGGGATTTCAGACCGGTGGGGATATGCTCAGGAAGAAAGGGATCCGGGTGGAGTCGTTAGCAATCGTGGAAAGCATGGACGAGGCGACGGGGCAGATCGTATTCAGAGAAAACGGAAGGAGCACCGGATGAGTGCGTTTGTGGAATTTAAAAATGTCGGCAAGGTCTATCACATGGGTGAAGTGGATATCGAGGCGCTGAAAAACGCGGACTTTGTCATTGAAAAGGGAGAGTTTTGCGTTATTGTGGGAGCTTCCGGCGCCGGAAAAACAACGATTTTAAATATACTCGGGGGCATGGACACTCTGACTTCCGGACAGGTGTTTTTGGATGGGGAAGAGATTTCCGGATACAGTAAAAGAAGGATGACTACCTACAGACGCTATGACATCGGGTTTGTTTTTCAGTTTTATAATCTGGTTCAGAATCTTACCGCTTTGGAAAATGTGGAACTGGCTTCCCAAATCAGCAAAAAGCCATTGGATGCGATGACTGTGCTCACCTCTGTGGGGCTTAAAGAGCGGGCGGGAAATTTTCCGGCGCAGTTGTCCGGCGGGGAGCAGCAGCGGGTAGCCATCGCCAGAGCGTTAGCTAAAAATCCAAAACTGCTGCTCTGCGATGAGCCCACAGGAGCGCTCGACTACAATACGGGCAAGGCTGTCCTTAAATTATTGCAGGATACTTGTCGGAGAGAAAAGATGACGGTGGTAGTGATCACCCACAATCAGGCGCTGACGGCTATGGCCGACAGGGTGATCACGGTGAAGAGCGGAACAGTGGCGAAGATGGAACTGAACAGGCACATTGTGCCGGTGGAAGAGATAGAATGGTAGGAATGTATGAGCGGCGGAATGATCAAGACCACAGTCAGAGAGATAAAACTGAGTTTCGGACGCTACATGGCGATCTTTGCGATCGTGATGTTGGGAGTGGGCTTTTATACAGGGCTGAAAGCGACGACGCCCGCTATGATCCTTACGGAAAATGATTATCTGCTGGAGCAGGACTTTTTTGATTTTCGCCTGTTGTCCACCTTAGGATTCGATGAAGACAGTGCCGAAAAATTGAAAGAATTCAGTGAAATCGCCGACGCCGAGGGGGCGGTTTCGGTGGATGCGTTATGTGCTCTGGGGACGGGAAATGAAAATGTCTACAAGTTTCATACGGTGCCGGAGCGGATCAACCGGGTGGTGGTGACTGTAGGGCGGATGCCGGAGAAAGCGGACGAATGTGTGTTGGATGCAGCCCGGTACGGAGAGGATGCCATCGGGACACAGATTACTGTGACGGACAGCAACGAAGAGGATACCCTTGAGATGTTTCGCGAACGTACCTTTACAGCGGTGGGTATTGTGCGTTCTCCGTATTATATCAATTTTGAGCGTGGGACGACTTCCATAGGAGAGGGAAAAGTTACCGCTTTTATCTATGTGCCGAGGGAGGCTTTTGACTGCGATTATCTGACGGAACTTTATGCGACGACAAAGTTAAAATATAATGTTTATACTGATGAATATACTGAATATATAGACGGACTGCAGGATAAGATGGAGGAAGAAAGCAGTCTGCTTGCAGCAGCGCGCTATAACCGCATTATCGGGGAGGCACAGGAGAAAATAGACGACGCCCAGAGGGAACTCGATGATAAGGAGGCGGAGGCCAGAGAGGAACTGGCAAAAGCGTGGCAGAAGATCATAGACGGTGAGGAAGAGATTGCAGACGGTGAGAGGAAGATTGCGGATGCAGTCAGGAAGATCGCGGATGGTAAAGCGGAAATTGCAGAGCATGAGCAGGAACTGGCCGACGGCGAACAAGAAATTGCGGACGGTGAGCAGGAAATTGCGGAACATGTGCAGGAGATTGCAGACGCTGAGGAAGAGGTCAATTATGCGGAATGGAAATTGTTAGTGAGCGAGCAGGAGCTGAACGAGGCCAGAAGAAAGCTGGACGCAGGAGAGGCAGAGTTAAAGGAGAAAGAAAAAGAACTGCTCGCGAAAGAAAAGGAACTGAAGGCTAAAAAGGCGGAGTTGTCCGCGGCGAGGGAATATCTTCTCGCGCAGATCGCGGGAATGGGAGAAAATGGTACGGTGAGCGGGAGTGATCCGATGACCGCAGACGGAACGGAAGAAATAAAGAAAGAACTTGAAATGAAACTTGCTCAGGTGGAGGAAGGACTTACTCAGGTGGAGGAGGGACTTGCTCAGATAGCAGGCGGAAAATCCCAGATAGAGCATGGGAAAGATAAGATAGCGTCCAACGCCGGAATTATAGCAAGAGGCGAAAAAGATCTGGAAGAAGGCAAGAGAAAGCTGGAGGATGCGAAGAAAGAACTGACGGACGGCAAGGAGAAACTGGAGGAAGCGAATGCAGAACTGGCGGACGGCATAAGAGAGCTGGAAGATGGCAGGGTAAAACTTGAACAGGCAAAAACCGATCTTGCCAAGGCGGAGCGGGATCTTGCGAAAGGAAAGGCTGATCTGGAAGAGGGCAAAAGGGAAGTTGAGGACGGCAAAACCGAGTATGCGGAAGCCGAGGCAGAGTTTGAGGAGGAAGTACAGGAGGCACAGTTAAAGATCGACGACGCCAGAGAAGAACTGGCGGACGTCGAGGAACCGGAGGAATATGTGCTGACCAGAGAGACGAATATCGGCTACGCCTGTTATGAGAGCGATTCCAATATCGTTGCGGCTATTGCAGTCGTGTTTCCCGTGTTCTTTTTCCTTGTGGCGGCGTTGATCTGTATGACGACAATGAACCGTATGGTAGAGGAACAGAGAATCCAGATCGGCGTGCTCAAAGCGTTGGGGTACAGCAATGCAGCAATTATGGGAAAATATTTGTTTTATGCGGGTTCGGCTGCTATGGCCGGAGCAGCGGCCGGCTGTGCAGGCGGTACATGGCTGTTCCCGAAAGTGATTTGGATGGGATACGGCATCATGTACAGCATGGGCGATATCCGGTACTATTTTGACGTGAAAGCTGCGCTTTCTTCGTTGGCTGCGGCTCTTTTATGTTCCGTGGGTGCGGCGTATTTTTCCTGCAGGCATGAGCTGAACATCGCTCCCGCCGCGTTGATCAGACCGAGAGCGCCGAAAAGCGGAAAGCGCATATTTCTGGAGAGGATCACGTTCATATGGCGTCGGATGAGATTTCTGCATAAAGTTTCAGTTCGGAATATCATCCGCTATAAAAAACGTTTTTTCATGATGATACTGGGGATCAGCGGCTGTACGGCGCTGCTTCTGACCGGTTTTGGGGTCAAAGATTCCATTGCAGGCGTGGCGGATATGCAGTATGATGAAATACAGATATACGATATCGAAATCGTATTGTCCGATAAGGCTAAAGCGGCCGGAAGGATGGAACTGGAAGCGCAGACAGAGGAAATATTAGACCGGATCACATGGCGTTTTGAGGAGAGCGTGGATCTGGATTTTAACGGTAAGACAAAGTCGGTTTATCTGGAAGTTCCGCAGGAAGCGGAAAGAATCGGAGATTTTGTGGATCTGCATACAACAGGCGGGGAGAGGATTGAGTATCCGGGCGCAGGAGAGGCTGTACTGACAGAAAAGGCGGCGGAAACGCTTGGCATCAAGATCGGGGATCAGGTGACTTTCCGGGATACGGACATGAATACTTTCAGCGTGACGGTGACGGCGCTTTCCGAAAACTTTGTATCTAATTATCTCCATATCAGTGCGGAAACCTATGAGGCGGCGGTGAAAAGAGAGCCGGATTACAGGAGCGCTTATGCGGTGGTGAAAGAGGGGGTAGATGTTCATGAGGCCGCGGCCCTTATCTCTGATATTGATGATGTGCTTTCGGTATCTCCCACCGACGATATGCGCGAGCGGATCGGGACAATGATGGAGAGCATGGATTATATTGTACTGCTGATTATTGTCTGCGCCGGAAGTCTCGCGTTCATTGTGCTCTATAATCTGACTAACATCAATATTACGGAGAGGATCAGAGAGATTGCGACGATCAAGGTGCTTGGATTTTATGGGAAGGAGACTGCAGACTATGTTTTCCGGGAGAACTTGGTGCTGACGGGTATGGGCGCTATAGCGGGGCTTGGTCTGGGAAGATGGCTGCATTGGTTTGTCATGTACAATATAAAGATTGATATGATTTCTTTTAGGACGACTATTGCTCCGGTGAGTTTTGTTTTGAGCCTGCTGCTCACATTTGTCTTTGCAATGTTTGTGAACGGTATTATGTATTTTAAACTGGAAAAGATCAATATGGCTGAGGCGTTAAAGTCGGTCGAATAGACGATAGGATACTTGTAAAGAAAAGAGGAAAACAATTATGAAAAAAGCATGGAAATGGATTGGTATTATTCTGGCGGTGATCGTAGTGTTCCTTATGATTTATGTGATTTATGTATTTGCTGTCTATCACAGACTGCCGGATAACCTGCCGTTAGAAGTGGGAAAAACCGAAGGGATTGAGGAGATGGTATTTTCCGAGAAAGAGACCTATTCCATTATGACCTACAATATCGGCTTCGGGGCTTATCAGCCGGACTACAGCTTCTTTATGGATGGCGGAAAGTCGTCTTGGGGGAAGGACGAGGAGAGTGTGAGGGAGGCGGTTGCCGGAGCAGGAGATCTGGTGCGCAGTCTGGATCCCGATTTTGTTATGCTTCAGGAGGTGGACAGAGACGGGACCCGCTCATATCATATCGATGAACTGGAAGTGTTGAAGGATCCGCTCAAAGGGTATTATTATACATATGCTCAAAATTATGATTCACCGTTTTTGTTTTATCCGCTGCTTGAGCCTCACGGCGCAAATAAGGCGGGTATCGTGAGTCTTTCTAAAATGGAGATTGCGGAAGGGCTGCGCAGGAGTCTGCCGATATCGGAATCTTTTTCAAAATTTGTGGATCTTGACAGATGCTACTCCATTTCAAGGATTCCTCTTGAAAACGGAAAGATATTCTGTCTGTACAATATCCATATGTCAGCCTATGGCAGCAGTGACAAAATACGAAGCGGCCAGTTAGCTATGCTCTATGAGGATATGGAGGCGGACTATAAGGCAGGGAATTATGTGATCTGCGGCGGAGACTTTAATCACAACATGAAGATAGAATATCGTGAGAACGAGCCGGAATGGGCTCATCTTTTCCCGAGAGACAGCTTGCCGGAGGGGTTTGGGATGGCAATGGACGTGGCCAAGGAGACGGATGTAGCCCATAATACCTGCAGGGATACAAGCGCCCCTTACGATGAAAAAAACAGTTACACAGTGACTTTAGACGGTTTTATCATTTCCGACAATGTGAGTGTAAGAAGTTACCGTCATATAGACAGCGGCTATAAAAACTCAGACCACGATCCGGTGTTCATGGAATTCACTTTTGAAAACTGGAGTGCAGAGTGATTTACAAATTTCGAAAATAACCCCTTGTAATATATTGTTTCGTGTGGTAAAATACTACCGTTGCGATAAAGAGATGGTCCTCTGTTACAGTAGTATTAAGAACATCCGATCAATAAGGAGGAATCGATAGATGAATGATTTAATCAGAGAAATTGAGCAGGCTCAGTTAAAGGAGAATGTGGACGAGTTTGGCGTAGGCGATACGGTGAGAGTACACGGTAAGATCAAGGAGGGAAACCGCGAGAGAGTTCAGATCTTTGAGGGAACCGTGATCAAGAGACAGAACGGCGGAAACCGCGAGACATTTACAGTCAGAAAATCTTCCGGCGGTATCGGCGTTGAAAAGACATGGCCGCTCCACTCCCCCAACGTAGTAAAGATCGAAGTGGTGAGAAGGGGTAAAGTAAGAAGAGCAAAATTGTTCTACTTGAGAAAGCTTTCCGGCAAGAAAGCAAAAGTAAAAGAGGCTATCCGGTAAAATTTTGAGATTGCAAAGCAGAGAGAACTGTTACGGTTGTAATGGTTCTCTTTTTGATATATAATGTAATAGTTGCAAAGAGAAATCGGGTGAGGGTACTATGGCGAAGAGACACAAAGGATTACACTTTTACAGAAGAAGAAAAACCATCAGCGTAGGGTTTCTGAAAGAACTCGGAAGCTGGGGGTTTCTGTTTGCGTTAGCCGTCCTGATCGCTTTTGTATTCGTCTATTCGGTAGGGCTGAAGACCAGCGTGATCGGTGCATCTATGGAACCCTGCCTATATAATGGCCAGAGTGTCCTGATCAATAAATTCAGTTATAGTTTCGGTTCTCCGAAACGTGGAGATGTGATCGTGTTTCTGCCAAACGGAAATGAGAATACACATTACTATATTAAACGTGTCGTGGGACTTCCCGGGGAGACCATCACGATAAAAGAGGGCCGGATCTATCTGGACGGCTACTTTTATGAGGAGGACGACAGTTACGATACAATAGAGGACGGCGGGATTGCGGAGAAAGGCATTTCTCTGGGAGAAGAGGAATACTTTGTACTGGGAGATAATCGCAATAACAGTGAGGACAGCCGTTCTGCCAATGTCGGAGCGGTAAAAGAGGAGACCATCGCCGGCAGAGCCTGGTTTAAGCTTGGCGACAGCATTGATAAATTGGGATTTATTGAGTGACAGGGGATTAGGAATATGAATTATCAGTGGTATCCGGGGCATATGACGAAGGCCCGGAGGATGATGGAAGAGAATATAAAACTCATTGACCTTGTCATTGAGTTGGTAGATGCCAGAGTTCCGCTTGCCAGCAGGAATCCGGATATCGACACGCTGGGAAAAAATAAGGCCCGGCTGATTCTGTTAAATAAGGCGGATCTGGCGGATGAGCGGGCGAATAAATTGTGGAAAGATTATTTTGAGAAACAGGGAATGTTTGTGCTGGAGGTAAATTCCAGAAGCGGCGGAGGGATCAAAGCGATCCACGGACTTGTGCAGAAGGCCTGTAAGGAGAAGATCGAGCGGGACAGAAAGCGCGGTATTTTGAATAGACCGGTTCGTGCCATGGTGGTGGGGATCCCCAACGTGGGAAAGTCCACGTTTATCAATTCCTTTGCAGGGAAAGCATGCACAAAAACAGGAAATAAGCCCGGGGTCACAAAGGGAAAACAGTGGATCAGGCTGAATAAATCGCTGGAACTGTTGGATACGCCGGGGATTTTGTGGCCGAAGTTTGACAATCAGGAAGTGGGGCTTAAGCTGGCTCTGATCGGTTCCATGAACGATGAGATCGTGCCGATAGAGGAGATGACGTTTTCCTTGATGGAAATGTTAAAAGTTCGTTACAGCGGGGCGCTTTTGAAACGCTATGGCGTGGTAGAGGAAATGGAAAGCTATGCCATGCTGAAAGATATTGCCGGGAAGCGGGGCTGTCTTTTGAAGGGGGAGGAACCCGATATGAAAAAGGCGGCAGCACTGGTGTTGGAAGACTTCAGGAGCGGAAGGCTTGGCAGGATCACGCTGGAGATGCCGTGAGATGGAAACGTGCGGAAAACAAAGTCAGACGGAGATTTGACCGACGAAAAAATGCAGGGAGAAACGAGGCGTAAGATGAGCGGAAATAGGACAGAAAATCAGGTAAACAGAGGGAAGACAGGGAATAATGATCCTAAAAAGGGTGAGACGGGAAAGAACGTTATGAAGGAGATACTGAGTACCAGTATCTATCTTCTGATAGTACTGATTGCCACGTATCTGATTATTTATTATGTGGGACAGAGGACAGAGGTGGAGGGCAGTTCCATGGAGCCGACTCTGGAGGATGGGGATAATCTGATCGTGGATAAAATATCCTACCGTTTTCATGACCCGGAGCGCTTTGACATTATCGTTTTTCCGTTTCAGTATGAGCAGGATACTTATTATATCAAGAGGATCATCGGTATGCCCGGCGAGAGTGTGCGCATTGATTGGGACGGGAATATTTATATTGACGGAGAGGTGTTGGAAGAGGGCTACGGCCGGGAGGTCATTCTTGATCCGGGCAGGGCTGAGAAGGAGATAGTGCTTGGCGAGGATGAGTATTTTGTGCTGGGAGACAACAGAAACAACAGCACGGACGGCCGTGCGGAAGCGGTGGGAAACATACACAGGGATGACATCATCGGACGGGCATGGGTTCGGATATACCCCTTTGGGAAATTCGGAAAGCTGCAGCATCAATAGAGGGAAAATTATGAAAAAGACGGCACAAGAGAAGCGGATGGAAGCTTATGAGAAAGAACTGCAGCGGACGCAGGAGATGAAGCGGTATGAGCTGGAATATGCAGCTTACGCTCATATCTGCGGCATTGACGAGGTGGGCAGAGGTCCTCTTGCGGGTCCTGTCGTGGCGGGAGCGGTTATTTTGCCGAAAGATTGCAGTCTTTTATATCTAAATGATTCCAAGAAACTATCCGAAAAAAAGAGAGAAGAGTTATATGAGAAAATCATGGAGACGGCGGTGTCCGTGGGCATAGGCTACAATACGCCGGCGAGGATCGACGAGATCAATATTTTGCAGGCAACCTACGAGGCCATGCGGGAAGCGGTGGGAAATCTTTCCGTTAAGCCTGATCTTTTATTAAACGATGCGGTGACGATTCCGGAGATAGAGATCAGGCAGGTGCCCATCATCAAGGGGGACGCGAAGAGCATTTCCATAGCGGCGGCCAGTATTGTGGCAAAGGTTACAAGAGACAGACTGATGGTAAAGTATGGCGAGGTCTATCCCGAGTATGGTTTTGCATCCCACAAGGGATACGGTACGGCTCTGCACAGGGAAGCCATTAAAAAGTACGGGCCGACGCCCATTCACAGAAAGAGTTTTATTAAAAATCTATGAATATCACACTTACGGATGTATTATCCAAAGTAACTTCAGGACAGTCAAATCAAGCGGGGGCGGCAGGAAATGCGGCTTCCGCTTCGGCTGCTGCAAAACAGCTTCAGACAAGCGCTCTTTTAAATTCCCTTGCGGCAGGGCAGACCATCGGCGGCCGGATCAGCTCTATGCAGGGCAGCCAGATTTTGCTTGATATGGGGAACGGAGTGGAGATCAATGCCAGACTGGACAGCAATATGAAAGCTTCCATAGGACGCCAGATGCTCTTTGAGGTGAGAGGAACTACCGACGATAAATTGACGCTCAGCCCTCTTTATACGAATTTGTCAGCCGGAAAAAGCGCGGCAATGAGCGCCCTTCAGGCAGCCGGCATGTCTGTCACAGAGGAAACCTTAAAAATGGTAAACAGCATGATGGAGGAGGGGCTTCCCATTGATCGGGAGAACCTCTGGCAGATGGGAAAGCTGGCAGCGGAATTTCCTCAGGCATCAGCGGAGACGGTGGTTAGACTGACCGCTATGGGGATGGAGGTCAATGAGACCAACGTCATGCAGTATGAAGCGACTAAGAACATGCAGCATCAGCTTTTATATACGATGAACGATATTACGGAAGGATTAGGGCAAGTGCTTACTTCTTTCGGGGAGGATGGGAAACCTCTCTCCGGCCTGCAGTTTATGCAGGATTTGTTAAAAGCGTTTACTGCGGAGGAGACGGCAGGGGAAGTGTCGGGGGAAAAATCCCCTCTTTCTGCGCTGCGGCAGGAACTGGACAGTCTGATGAAAGAGATTGGATCGGGAAAAGAAGGGGCGCTGCCTTCCGGACAGCTCACCGCAGATGAAGACGGCACCGTGCTGGTTAAAGCTGGGGCGGAACCGGCAAATCAGGGAAGTCAGAAGCTGATGGAGGCGTTGGAGCAGGGAGGCCTCAAACTGCCGGAAGGAATGGAAAGACGTCTTGAGAGTCTGCAGAAAGAGTTTACGGCACAGATAAAAAATCTGCTGTCGGAGGAGTGGACTTTGAAGCCGGAAAGTTTTTCCGACAAAGAAGAAGTGAAAAATTTTTACCAGAAAATAAAAAATCAGGCCGGGCAGATGCAGGAGGCTTTTGCGGCCGCGGGAAAAGCGGAGACCTCTTCCGGGCAGGCATTGCAGCAGATGAATCAAAATCTGCAGTTTATGGAAAATGTGAATCAGATGTTCCCCTATCTGCAGATTCCGCTGAAAACATCGATGGAGAGCGCCCACGGAGAGCTGTATGTCTACCAGAAAAAGAAAGGGAAGGTTTCCGAGGACGGATCTTCCAGCGCGCTGTTACATCTGGAAATGGAACATCTCGGAAATCTGGATGTCTATGTGAAAATGAAGGACTATAACGTTTCCACGCAGTTTACGCTGGCAAGCGAGGAGGTGCTTGATTTTCTGGCGGATCACATCCATCTGCTTGATGAACGGCTTGCGAAAAAGGGATATCATATGGAATCGGAAATGAAGTATAAAAAGGAAGAAGAGCAGGAGGATGCGATTTCCAGAATCCGCGGCATTGAGGAGAATGACAAGATGGTTTCCTACACTGCTTTTGACGTGAGGGCGTGACTTATGGCGAATAAGAAGGAAGAACTGAAAAAGCCTAAGACAGCGGTGGCGTTAGAGTACGATCCGAACGACGAGGCGCCGCGGATCATCGCCACAGGCAAAGGAGTTCTGGCCGAGAAGATCATCGAAAAGGCGAAGGAGGCCAACGTGCCGCTCCATCAGGATAATGAGCTGGCAGATACCCTGTCCAGACTGGATATCGGAGATTCTATCCCGCCGGAACTTTACGAGGTTGTGGCGGAGATTTTGGTCTTCGTGGATGCGATGGATAAGATCAGAGCGCGGGCAGGTACGGATAAAGGGAGCAGAAGGATATGAATACAAGAAGGGTCGGCGCTGTCTATGAGAAGAAGGCCGGCGCGTTTTTGGAGAGTCAGGGGCTCACGATCCTGCAGTACAATTTCAGGAATCGGTACGGAGAAATCGATATTGTGGCAAGAGATCTGGAAACTACGGTCTTCGTGGAAGTGAAATACAGGAAAGATGTGGGAAAGGGACTGCCGGAAGAAGCGGTGGATTACCGGAAACAGGCGAAAATATGCCGGGTTGCGGATTATTACCGGATGCAGCATCATATGGGGGATTTTGTTCCGGTGCGTTTTGATGTGGTGGCAGTCTGCGGGAGGGAGATCCGGTGGTACCGGAATGCCTTTGAGTATAGAAAACCTTATGGAAGATAGGTGGAACGAGCATGAAAATAACGAGAAAAGGCGACAGAGAAGTCTGCAAAATACATAAAGCAGAAAACGGCGTGGTGTATCTCACTTTTTCCGGACTGGAAAGGACAGGGGCAGTGCGCCATCTTTTTTCTACGAGAACCGGCGGCGTCAGCGAAGGGATCTATGCCTCGATGAATTTCAGTTATGCGAGAGGTGATAAAAAGGCGGCGGTCGATGAAAATTTCCGCCGTATCGCGGAATGCTTGGACTGCAGTGTGGAAGATATGGTCTGTTCAGACCAGACTCATACGGATCATATCAGACTGGTGACGGCGGAGGACAGAGGAAAAGGTGTGGTAAGCCCGAAAGATTACAGGGATGTGGACGGACTGATCACCAGAGAGAGAAGTGTTGTGCTCTGTACTCTTTATGCGGACTGCGTGCCGTTATTTTTTGTGGATCCGGTGAAAAAGGCAATCGGTCTGTCCCATTCCGGCTGGCGGGGGACAGTGCAAAAGATTGGAAAAAAGACAGTCGAAGCCATGGGGAGAGAATTTGGGACAGATCCTCGGGACATTTATGCAGCGGTGGGGCCGTCTATCTGTCAGGACTGTTATGAGGTGAGCGGAGATGTCATTGAGGAGTTCCAAAAAGTTTTTCCGGAGAACCTTTCGTTTTGGTATGAAAAAAACCCCGGAAAATATCAGTTGGATCTGTGGAAGGCAAACCGCCGGATCCTGATGGAGGCAGGGATTCCCGAAGGACAGATCGAGGTGACGGATCTGTGCACCTGCTGCAATCCGAATCTTTTGTATTCCCACCGTGCAAGTCAGGGGAAGAGGGGGAATCTGGGAGCCTTTATGGGGCTTTTGTAAAATCCTTATTTTTCCTCACGCAGTTTCCGGTTGTGATTCATCATCAGTTTCCTGATTTTGGCGGTTGGTGTACGCACGAAATTGAGCGATACGTTGTGGTTCATAAAATCGATGATAGAAGCCAAAAATTTATTCATATCGGCACTCATATAGTAAGGGCGGGAGAGAAGTTCCGGTGTCTGATAAGTCAGATTGGTAGTGATAAGTCTGTCAAAATAACCTTTCTCATAGGCTTCGTCAAAAAGAGCAAGACCGTTTGTGAACAGGCCGAAAGTCGTGCAGATGAACAAACGCCGCACCTTGAATTCTTTGAGCATACGGGCGGTATCGATCATGCTTTCTCCGGAGGAGATCATATCGTCCACGATGATAGCGTCCTTTCCGGCGATATTGTCCCCCAGAAATTCATGGGCTACGATGGGATTTTTGCCGTTGATAACCGTAGAATAATCCCTTCTTTTATAGAACATACCAACATCCACGCCCAGAACGCTGGCAAAATAGATGGCGCGATCCAACGCTCCCTCATCGGGACTTAAAACGATGGTGTGTTCTTTGTCGATTATGATGTCGGGTTCTGCTTCCAACAGAGCTTTTGTGAACTGATAGGTGGGCATGAAACTGTCGAAACCGCACAGCGGCACGGAGTTTTGCACCCGCGGGTCGTGGGCATCGAAAGTGATGATATTGCTGACACCCATGTTGGATAGTTCTTTTAGAGCGTAGGCGCAATCCAGAGATTCCCTGCCGTTTCGCTTATGCTGTCTGCTTTCATACAGGAATGGCATGATGACATTGATGCGGTAGGCTTTGCCGCCTGTGGCGGCGATAACGCGTTTCAGATCCTGATAGTGATCGTCGGGAGATTTGTGATTTATGTAACCATTCATTTTGTACGTGATGCTGTGATTACAGACATCCAGCAAAATGTAGAGGTCTTTGCCGCGGACGGATTCATTGAATATACCTTTGCTTTCCCCGCTGCCGAAACGGGGACAGTCTATGGAGGCGAGATAGTTCTCTTCGTGGTATCCCTGAAAAGCGGGATCGCCGGTAAGATCTTTATGGGTCTCTTTACGGAAAGCTACAAGATATTCGTTGATGACTCTGCCCATTTCCGCTGCAGAGTCCAACGCTGCAATTTTTAAGGGCGCTACGGGAAGCGCCTGTTCGAGTTTCGTGATGTCGGCCATGCAAATGTCCCCCCAGATTGATAAAAAATGTCGAAATTCTGTCTGCAATTCAAATTTATAACATTCTTTCCGACACGTCAAGAGCGATTTGGAGAATTACATTATCGGCTGATTTTCCTGCCGCAATTTTTGAGGGATCCCCCGCTCAGAAATAATGCTGCGGTCTTGTGATATCTCTGGTATTTATTCACGCTCTGTTGTATAATAAATTCATGAAAACGAAAGAACATATCATTCAAAATGTATTACAGGGCAGTATTGCCGAGGAGCTGGGGCTTGAACCGGGAGATACCGTATTAAGGATAAACGGGCAGGGGATCGATGATATTTTTGACTACCAGTATCTGGTGCAGGACGAGTATATCGAAGTCGCAGTGCGGGCGAAAAGCGGTGAGGAATGCGTGCTGGAGATTGAGAAGGATTTCGGGGAAGATCTGGGGTTGGAGTTTGAAAACGGTCTTATGGACGAGTACAAAAGCTGCCGCAACAAGTGTATTTTCTGCTTTATCGATCAGATGCCCAAGGGAATGCGGGAAACTCTCTATTTTAAGGACGATGACTCAAGGTTGTCTTTTTTGCAGGGCAACTATGTGACTTTGACGAATATGTCGGATCATGATATCGATAGGATCATTCGCTACAGGTTGGAACCGATCAACATTTCATTTCAGACGACAAATCCCAAGCTGCGCTGCAAGATGCTCAACAACCGATTTGCCGGTGAGGCTTTAAAAAAGGCGGATAGGCTTCATGCGGCGGGGATAGAGATGAACGGGCAGATCGTGTTGTGCAAAGGAATTAACGACGGCGCGGAGTTAGAGAGGAGTATTTCCGATCTGACGAAGTACCTGCCATACCTGACAAGTGTGTCAGTTGTGCCGGTGGGGCTTTCAGATCACAGGGAAGGTCTTTACCCCCTTTCTCCCTTTTTGAAGGAGGATGCGGAGGCGGTCATCGACTGCATTGAGAAATTTCAGAGGAAGCTTTATAAAGAGCATGGCGTTCATTTTGTGCATGCTTCCGACGAGTGGTATCTTCTGGCTGGGAGAGAGCTGCCGGAGGCCGCGCGTTACGACGATTATTTGCAGTTGGAAAACGGTGTGGGGATGCTCACGCTTCTGATAGATGAATTTGAGGATGCTCTGCAAAAGGAGGAGATGGGAACTTATGAGAGAGGAGAGATATCCATCGCTACCGGAAAGCTGGCGTATCCCATCATCAGACGGCTGGCGGATCAGGCGCAGGAGCGTTGCCCCGGTTTGGAGATACGGGTATATGAGATCATCAATCGATTCTTCGGGGAAAATATCACGGTGTCCGGTCTTTTGACAGGGCGGGATATCATGGAGCAGCTTCAGGGAAAAGAATTAGGAAGACGGCTTCTTTTGCCGATAAATATGCTGCGAAGCGGAACAGATGTTTTTCTGGATGATGTGACCGTAGGCGAGGTGGAAAAAACTTTACAAGTGCCGGTAGATATTGTAAAATCAAGCGGGTATGATTTGCTGCACTGTATGTTCGGATAGTTCACTGTCCGGAAAAAGAGATATGGATGACGCGGCAGAAGCGATTGAAAACAGAAAGCAGGTAATTATGGCAAAGAAGAGAGGAAAACCGGTGGTTGCGGTGGTGGGAAGACCCAATGTGGGAAAGTCCACGCTGTTTAACATGCTTGCCGGAGAAAGAATATCGATTGTAAAGGATACGCCGGGCATCACCAGAGACCGCATCTACGCGGATGCGGAGTGGCTGCAGTATAATTTTACGCTGGTGGATACGGGCGGCATTGAGCCGGAGAGTAAGGATATCCTGTTGTCACAGATGCGGGAACAGGCGCAGATCGCCATCGACACGGCGGATGTCATTCTGTTTATGGCGGACGTAAAGCAGGGCATGACGGACGCGGACGCCAAAGTGGCGGATATGCTTCGACGGGCGGCTAAGCCCGTGGTACTGGCAGTCAATAAAGTGGATCATATAGAGAGGGATATGCTGTCGGTCTATGAATTTTATAATTTGGGTATCGGGGAACCCCATGCAATCTCTGCAGCGAACAGAACCGGTCTGGGGGATTTGCTGGATGAAGTGATAAAGCATTTTCCGGAAACTGCCGGAGAAGAGGAGGAAGATGATAAGATCAGAGTGGCTATCGTCGGAAAACCCAACGTGGGAAAATCCTCCATTATCAACAGGCTTTTAGGTGAAAACCGCCTGATCGTATCCGATATTGCAGGAACGACAAGGGACGCTGTGGATGCGGAAGTGGCTTATCACGGCAGGGATTATGTGTTTATTGACACGGCGGGGCTTCGCCGAAAAAACAAAATCAAAGAAGAATTGGAACGCTATATGATCATCCGCACGGTCAGCGCGGTGGAACGCGCGGATATTGTGGTGCTTGTCATCGACGCGGTGGAGGGCGTGACCGAGCAGGATGCCAAAATCGCCGGAATCGCACACGACCGCGGCAAAGGGATGATCATAGCGGTCAACAAGTGGGACGCCATTGAGAAAGATAATAAGACAGTGAAAGAATATGAGAAGAAGATCAGACAGGTGCTGTCCTTCATGCCATACGCAGAAATCATATATATTTCTGCACTCACGGGGCAGAGATTGCCGAAATTGTATGATATAATAGAAGCGGTAAACGAAAATCATGCGATGCGTGTGGCGACAGGTGTGCTGAACGAGATCATGTCGGAGGCAGTGGCGATGCAGCAGCCGCCGGCGGATAAAGGAAAGCGTCTGCGTCTTTACTATATTACACAGGTGTCGGTGAAGCCTCCCACATTTGTTATTTTTGTGAACGATAAGGATCTGATGCATTTTTCCTACACAAGATATATCGAGAATCAGATCCGTGAAACCTTTGGGTTCCGCGGCACGCCCCTCAAATTTTTTATCAGAGAGCGGAAAGGCGAAAAGTAGGACGGCTTTTTGGAAACCGGAATGACGGAGGAAAACCGTTAGAAAGCGGGAGGAGAATAGAAATGGCACGTTTGATCTGTTTGGCGGTGGGATATTTATGTGGACTGTTTCAGACAGCCTATATTTACGGAAAATCAAAAGGGATCGATATCAGACAGAAGGGAAGCGGCAACGCCGGAACGACGAATACGCTGCGGACATTTGGGCTGAAAGCAGGAATCACGGTGCTGTTTGGGGATATTTTGAAATGTATTATCGCCTGCCTGATCGCGCGTTTTATCATCGCGCCTAAGATGGGGCCGGACATCAATTATCTGCTTGTGTTGTATGCGGCGGCAGGGGCTATCCTCGGGCACAATTTTCCGTTCTATATGCATTTTAAAGGCGGAAAGGGGATAGCAGCCACAGCCGGACTGATCATCTGTTTCCACTGGAGTTTTTTCATCATGGGAGTGATTGTCTTTTTCGGTACATTTTTTACGACCCACTATGTATCGCTGGGGTCGCTTCTCGTATATGCCGGGTTTATGATCCAGATCATCATCGAAGGACAGATGGGAGTTTTTGGCATGTCCCAGACAGCTTTGAATGAGATGTATATTTTGGCGGGGGTACTCGCCGTGATGGCGTATTATAAACACCGGGAAAATATCGGGCGTCTTCTTCGCGGACAGGAGAGAAAGACCTATTTAAAAAAGAAAGAAGGGAAATAAGACATGGCGAAAATCGGATTGATAGGGGCAGGAAGCTGGGGAACAGCGCTCTCCAGTCTGGCGGCGGACAACGGACATCAAGTGACGGTATGGTCCATTGTAAAAGAAGAGATAGAAATGCTGCGAAAGAACGGAGAGCATTTGGATAAGCTCCCGGGGGTGAAACTGCCTGAGAGTATTTCCTACACGACAGACTTGAAAGAGGCTGTGGAGGGGATGGATCTGTGTATTTTAGCAGTTCCTTCTCCGTTTACAAGGAAAACAGCGGGCATGATGGCGCCCTTTGTGAGGCAGGGACAGATCATTGTCAATGTGGCGAAAGGCATCGAGGAACAGACACTGATGACATTGTCGGAAATAATAGAGCAGGAAATACCGCAGGCTGAGGTGGCGGTGCTTTCCGGACCCTCCCATGCGGAGGAGGTCGGGAAAAAGATGCCGACTACGATCGTTGCAGGGGCAAAGGCTAAAGAGACGGCGGAGTATATTCAGAATCTGCTTATGAACAAGGTGTTCCGTGTCTATACGAGCCCGGATATGCTGGGCATAGAGCTGGGAGGATCCCTGAAAAACGTGATCGCCCTTGCGGCTGGTATCGCAGACGGGCTCGGCTGCGGTGATAATACGAAGGCAGCCCTTATCACCCGGGGTATCACGGAAATCGGAAGGCTGGGACTTGCCATGGGCGGAAAACTGGAGACTTTCTGCGGGCTTTCCGGTATAGGTGATCTGATCGTGACCTGCGCTTCCATGCATTCCAGAAACCGGCGGGCCGGTATTTTGATCGGGCAGGGGAAAACGATGAATGAGGCTATGAGCGAAGTGAAGCAGGTGGTTGAGGGCGTGTATTCCGCCAAAGCCGCAATGGGACTGGCGAAAAAATACGACGTGGAAATGCCGATCATCGAGCAGGTAAATCTGGTACTGTTTGAGAAAAAGCCGGCCGCTCAGGCGTTGGAGGAATTGATGCTTCGGGATAAAAAGATTGAGATCAGCACCGGATGGTAATTTCCGGGGTTCCGGCTGGCAGGGGATCAGTGAATAAAATAGAGTGAAATGAGATATAGCTGGAGAAAAAATTATGAGATGCGGGAGATGCGGTAAAAATTTTGATGAGGAAATGTACAGCGGGATCTGCCCCAAATGCGGGCATTTCAATAACAGACGGACGGAGTACGACGTAAGTAAGTATTTCAGTGCAAGATTTGACGAAGGCGGTAAAGTTTCCACACAGGCGCAGGCGGCAAAGCAGCACGAACAGCTCCATCGGACATATGACAGCGTCGATATGCATAAACAGACCGGGGTTCCCCTCGGAAAATCCAACCCTTATCAGCAGACGGCTGCAAAAGGAGGAACTTATCAGGCAAAGCCTCAGGGGAAAAGTGCGGCATACGGAAAGAGTGCATACCCTTCACAGGGCCAGTACAAGAGGCCGAATCTGAGCGGGGAAACAAAAGCAAAAAACCTTGTCACGCCGATCTGTAGTGTGATAGCGATACTGGCGGTTCTGGTCACGGTATTTTCCGTGCAGATGAAAAAGCAGAGCCTCGGGGAAATGTATCATAATTTAGATTATGAACAGGAATATGTTGAAGCCGGGGAAGTTTTCGAGATAAATAACAGACTGCTTTTGGTGGATAAGGCAGAAGTGATCGACACGTCGCAGTATCCGAATCTGACGGCAGAGGAGAAACTGGTTGCAGTGACAGTGGAGATACTCCCTGCGGACGACGAAAAAAGGGATAGGAAATCTATGTCCGGCACGGTCTATGTCTCGGACGGCTATCATTGTAAGGAGTATCTGTCTAGTTATGTAGTGGGTGACTTTCTGGATGCGGAGGATGTTCTGGCAGGATATGATTATCTCGGTTACAGATCTATAGATGGGGTGACCGGGAGGTTTTACTTTTTTGTAAGCAATGAAGCGGATGAGATCGTAATTTCCTTTGATGAGGACAGGGAGGAGGAGACGATGTTTATTCTGGAGAGAAGGGTAAGCGTCCCGCTGCAGTTGGAGGAGGAAGAGCCATGATAAACAGAAAAAAATATTTTTCGGTGGTTTTTTGTGTGATTGTAGTGATAGTATGCTTTGTCGGCTATTCGGTTTCTCTGAGTCAGATATACTATGATGTCTGTTCACCTAAGGACTGTGCTCTGATCAGCGGGTATGAGACGAAGGAACTGTGGACGGTTCCCGCCGAGGAAGCTTATGAGTATGGGATTCATTATGCGGAGGGTGATTTAAAGGCGGTTGAGATCACTTACGAACTCTATAATCCGCTCAATGAAAAAATGTCCATCTCCGGGAACCTATGTCATTATAAAGAGAAAGACAATGATTGGATCTCAGCTTTTGATTCGGTCGACAGCACAGCGGACATATCGGAATATGACAACCGTAAAATACTGCCGCCGGGAGAAAGTATGATCTTTAAAGAATGTGTGCTGGTGTCGGAGGAGACGGAGGAAATATATGCCTATCCGTACTGGGGCAGTGCGGATCCGATGACGATCAGCCTGTAGAAAAGCATGGAAATAATGAGTTGGAATGATACAGAAACGAGGTCAGGCGCATTTGATACGGTTCTGTAATACGGAAAAGATGCGCAGAAAGAGGAAAGTGATGAATCAGGGATTTAACAGTACCAACCAGTATGTAGCGTCGAGAGAGCTGATGGACGGCGTAAACGTGGCAATCGCGCTGCAAAAGCCTCTTTTGATCAAGGGGGAGCCTGGCACGGGGAAGACCATGCTGGCGGAAGCGGTGGCCCAGTCTTTAGGCAAGAAGCTGATCATCTGGAATATCAAGTCCACCACGAAGGCTCAGGACGGACTTTATATGTATGATACGATCCAGCGTCTCTATGACGGACAGTTCGGCGAGGAGGGCGTGGACGATATCGCCCGCTACATCAAACTGGGTAAACTTGGAGAGGCATTTGAGGCGGAGGAACAAGTGGTTCTTCTGATCGACGAGATCGATAAGGCAGATTTAGAGTTTCCAAACGATCTGCTCTGGGAACTTGACCAGATGGAGTTTTACATTCATGAGACGAAGCGCACTGTGAAGGCGAAACATCGTCCCATTGTGATTATTACGTCCAATGCGGAGAAGGAACTCCCGGACGCGTTTTTGCGCAGATGTATCTTCCACTATATCGATTTTCCGGACAAGGAACTGATGGAAGAAATCATAAAGACCCACTATCCGGATGTGGAAGAAAATTTGATGAGGCAGGCTATGGAGATCTTTTACGATATCCGCGGCATGCGGGATATCCGCAAAAAACCCAGCACCTCGGAACTCATCGACTGGATCAATGCGCTGCAGATAGGCGGTATTCCTGCGGATGTGCTGCGGGCGAAAATGCCTTTTCTCGGCGTGGTGGTAAAAAAGGATGAGGATCTGGAGACAGTGAGACAGCACGGTATTTAATGGTGCAGAACGGAGAATAAGTTTATGTTTTATCCTTTCTTTCAGATCTGCAAGGCGAAAGGACTTCATATTACGATGAGCGAGTGGCTGACGCTGCAAAATGCCTTGGAACAAGGAATGGCAGGAAGCAGTCTCACGCAGTTTTATTATCTTGCCAGAATGATCCTTGTCAAAAGCGAGACGGATTTTGATAAGTTTGACATGGCTTTTGAAGAGTGTTTTAAGGGCGTGAAGTCGGAGAATGAAGTGACTTCCCAGATGCTTAGGTGGCTGGATAAGTCCGATATGATGGAACTGGCTCACGAGGAAGCCAGAGCTCACTTAAATCAGATGGAAGATAATACGGTGATCGATAAGGAGGACGTGGAGCAGACTTTCAAGGACAGACTGCGGGATCAGAATGAGGAACACAACGGCGGTTCTTTCTGGATCGGCACGATGGGCAAGACGTCTTTTGGCAATATGGGCGGCAACGTGGGCGGCGTCAGAGTCGGGGGCAGAACCGGTTACCAGTCGGCGTTTTCAGTGATCGGAGCCAGAAAATATAAAGACTTCCGGGATGACAGGGTACTTGACAACAGACAGTTTCAGCTTGCTTTTAGGAGACTCAGGCAGTTTTCTACGAGGTTGGATATCCCGAAGACGGAACTGGATATTCCGGGGACGGTGGATAAGACCTGCAACAACGGCGGTTGTCTTCAGATCGTCATGGAGAAACCCAGAAAGAATGCGGTGAAGCTTTTGTTGCTCTTTGATTCCGGAGGAACGATGATCCCCTACAGCAGTCTGATGAACGATCTGTTTCAGGCGGTGAATAAGTCCAATCATTTTAAGGATGTAAAATGTTATTATTTCCATAACTGTATTTACAGCAAGCTTTATAAGACGCCGGAGTGCGAGAACGGAGAGTGGGTGGATACGGAGTGGATGTTCCGCAATCTGGACAGCGACTATAAAGTCATTATTGTCGGGGATGCGGCTATGGCGCCGGAAGAGTTGTATTCGGACAGCGGAAATTACAGAGGGCCAAACGGCGGACTATCAGGTTACGAGTGGCTGCTTTTGATGAAAAAGCATTACAAAAAGATCGTCTGGATGAACCCTAAGATGGCGCCCGGAAGAGCGCCGTGGCGGGAGGCGGAGACAGCTGTCAAGGATATATTCCCGATGTATAAGCTGACGGTGAAGGGATTAAACGACGGCATGATCAAACTCATGTCCAATAAATAAAACGCAATTTTCTAAAAATATAAGAGGAGTGATCAATATTATGAAAATATTTGAGGAATTGCAGGCAAGGGGCCTGCTTGCACAGTTGACAGATGAGGAGGAGATAAAGGAACTGATAAACGAAGGGAAAGCAACCTTTTACATCGGTTTCGACCCGACGGCTGACAGCCTACATGTGGGCCACTTTATGGCCCTTTGCCTGATGAAGAGGCTGCAGATGGCAGGCAACAAACCCATCGCGCTGATCGGAGGCGGAACAGGAATGATCGGCGATCCTTCCGGCAGGACGGATATGCGAAATATGATGACAACAGATTTGATCGATCACAACTGTGAATGCTTTAAGAAACAGATGAGCCGGTTTATTGAATTCGGCGAAAATAAGGCCATGATGGTCAACAATGCAGAGTGGCTCAGAGATCTGAATTACATTGAGTTTATACGGGACATCGGCGCATGCTTTTCGGTGAATACCATGCTGCGGGCGGAATGCTATAAGCAGAGAATGGAGAAGGGGTTAAGTTTTCTGGAGTTTAACTACATGATCATGCAGTCCTACGATTTTTTGGAGTTGTACAAGCGTTACGGCTGCAACATGCAGTTCGGCGGGGATGACCAGTGGAGCAATATGCTGGGCGGCACGGAACTGATCAGAAAGAAACTGGGGAAAGACGCCTACGCGATGACCATTACGCTTCTCATGAATTCCGAGGGCAAGAAAATGGGTAAAACCCAGAAAGGTGCGGTGTGGCTTGATCCGAATAAGACTACTCCTTACGAATTTTATCAGTACTGGCGCAATATCGGGGACGCGGATGTGCTCAAATGTCTGAGGATGCTGACTTTCTTACCTATCGAACAGATCAATGAGATGGATAAATGGGAGGGCAGCCAGTTGAATGAGGCAAAGGATATTCTGGCCTATGAACTGACGAATCTTGTCCATGGCGAGGAGGAAGCGGGCAAGGCAAAGGAAGCTTCCAGAGGACTTTTCGGCGGAAGCGGCAGTATCGAAAATATGCCGAAGGCGATGCTTGCAAAAGAGAGTTTTCAGGACGGGAAGATCGACCTGATCGGTATGCTGACGGCATCAGGATTAGTGGCTTCCAGATCCGAGGGCAGACGGGCCATCGAGCAGGGCGGAGTCAGCGTAAACGACGAAAAAGTGACGGACATAAAAGCAGCTTACGATATGAACGCCTTCGATGGGGATGGTATCATCTTAAAGAGAGGCAAGAAGAATTTTAAGAAACTGATTCTGGAGGACTGATTTCCTTTGCAGGCAGGCGGTGTGCATATAGCAGAGCGCATTAGGAATTTTTGATTTATTATATAAAATTATGCAAAAAAGAGCTGTGAGAATTGTTTATCTCACAGCTTTTTTGATATGCATATTTTAAAATGATTCACAAAAAATATATGAAATATTCCGTCAATTATGACATGTGTCCTAACGGCATAAAAGATGCTGTGATACAATTTATTTAAATTTCGACGCGGTTTAACAAAAAAATACAGCATGTTGACAGAGGGACAGATTATGAAACAGAAAATTGTGGCTTGTTTGGGGGAATGCAATATAGACATGTCCATCCCCATCAAAGGGCTTCCGATCAAAGGAGGCTGTACCCATACCGACCGCATTTGCCGCGGGATAGGCGGAACGATGCTCAATGTGGTAACGGCGCTGTGCAGGATGGGGATCCATGCCGTCCCGCTGACTTTTCTTGGCAGTGACAGGGATGGAGACGAAGTGGTGGGATACCTGTCGGAGAACGGTATTTCAGACAGAGGGATCGTCCGATGCAGGGACTATATGACGGGAAATGCCATCGCGTTAGTGGAGCCGGACGGAGAAAAATACTGGATCGGCATACGGGAGAAGGCGGCGGATCTCCATATGAAATTAGAAACGTCTTTTCAGGAAATCTGCGAAGAAGCCGATGCGCTTTTGATCTCCGGAACAGTGATCAATGAGGGAAAGGAGAGCAGATCCACAGCCTATCATCTGGCAAAACAGTGTCACAGCAGAGGCGGACTGGTGTTTCTCGATCCGAATCTTCGGGTCCTCGGAAACAAACTGACCGGAGATACCGTGGAGATTTTTAACAAGATCCTGCCCTATGTGGATGTTTTGATCCCCAATGAAGGGGAAGTGAAGATGCTGGGAAATGACGAGGATGCAAAAAGGGCGGCGATGAATATTCTTGACAAAGGAGTCGGCGAATTGTGGGTAAAATGCGGCGGGAGAGGGAGCTTTCATATTTCAAAAGAAGATTATGAGTATTTTGAGCCCAAGCAGATTACCGCCGTGGATACAACGGGAGCAGGAGATTCTTTCACGGCCGCTGTGATCTATTGCAGTATGGAACAAAAATCAATGGAAGAGACAGGAAAGTTTGCAAATGAATATGCCGGTTATGTTGTGACAAGATACGGAAGTATCGAAGCTTTTCCCGGACGGGAGACCGTAGAGAAAATAAAAAAAGAAATTTTCGGCAATCATTAAATCAGTGCTTGTACTTCCTTGCAGATACCTTTGTAAGGCAGTATAAAATAATAATTCATAATTAAAGGAGGCAGCAAATGAAAAAGAAGGTATTAAGTATTATGTTGGCAGTTGTGATGGTATGCAGTCTTGCGGCATGCGGAAACGACCCAAAAGAAAGTACGCCGGATACGAGCAGTACAGAGACGGAAACGGAGTCTGCTCCGGAGACAGAGCAGGCAGACACGGAGGAGACTCCGACGGAAGAGGCAGAGGCAGAAACATCGGCGGATGTGAGTTTTGCGATCGTGGCAAATAACTCTGTAGGAGATAAAGGATTTTGCGATTTAAGCAATGAGGGTATTGAAAAAGCGGCGGCGGATTTCGGCATTGAGTATAAAATATTCAGCTGCAACAACGATTCCACGATCTATCTGGACACCATAAAGACTGCGGCGGAAAATTATGACGTGGTGTTCCTTGTGACCGGATACTTTTTTGACGACGAGCTGAAAGAAGTACAGGCTATGTATCCGGATACGAAATATATCTACATTGATGGAGAAACCGAACAGGAAGGTGCTGTTTCCGTAACCTATATGCAGAATGAAGGCGCTTTTCTGGCGGGATATCTGGCGGCATTGATTTCAGAGACAGGTAAAGTCGGATTTGTGGGCGGCGCCGACTGGCCGGTGATCCACGATTATGAGGTTGGTTTTAAAGCCGGTGCAGAATACGCACAAAACGATGTGGAAGTGGTATCCAGATATACAAATGATCATTTCGATGCGGCGCTGGGCAAGACTACGGCGAAAGCCTGCTATGACGACGGATGCGACGTTATTTTCCAAGCAGCGGGACCGGCAGGTCTGGGCGTGCTGGAAGCGGCGGAAGAAAACGGCTTTTTGGCTATAGGCGTAGACACGGATCAGGGATACATGCAGCCGGGACACATCGTTTCCTCCATGTTAAAGCGTGTTGACACCTCGATCTATGACATCATCGAAAAATGCAAGGACGGTGAGGAGCTGGAGACCGCTTATGTGTATAACGTGGCAAACGGAGGAATTTCTCTGGCGGACAACGAGTATTATCAGGAACTGGTTTCGGAGGAAAACAGAGGTAAAGTCGAGGAATTAGTTACCGCGATCACAAACGGAGAAGTGACGATTCCCAGCTATTATGACTGAAGTTAAGTTTTAAACGGAGCTGCCCGAAGACAGACATCAGGGAGCGACACAGAGAAGGGCAGCAGGGGCTGTCATGAAAGACAGCCCCTTATATAATGGAAAGATTGGAGAGTCAAACGGACGAAAAGTTGTCCACCTGACCTATGGAGGCAGAATATGGGGAAAGAATACATCCAGTTAAAAGGCATAAAAAAGACCTTTCCAAACGGAGTATGCGCTTTGCGGGGGGCGGATCTGACAGTACACGCAGGGGAGATCCATGCGTTAGTGGGTGAAAATGCCGCGGGAAAGAGTACGCTTATGAATATTCTTTACGGCGTTTTGAAGGCGGATGCAGGAGAGATACTGATGAACGGAGAGCCTGTCCACATTGCCCGCTCAAGCGATGCGATACATCTCGGGATCGGCATGGTTCACCAGCATTTTATGCTGGTACCTTCCTTCACGGTGCTTGAGAACATTGTTCTCGGAAGTGAAGATAAGTACAAAAATAAGTTCGGTAAAATAGATTTTGAGACCGCCCGCAGGGATATACAGGAAATTATGAAACAGATCGACGTGGATCTGGATCTGGACAGCATCACCGGAAGTGTCACTATCGGACTGCAGAGCAAGATAGAAATTATAAAGGCACTGTTCAGAGGGGCGAAACTGCTGATTTTGGACGAGCCGACTACCGTGCTTGCGCCCACAGAGGTGGATTCCTTTTTTGACTTTCTGAGAAAGCTGCGGGACAGTGGGACAACGATGATCTATATATCCCATCGTATGCGTGAAATATTTGATCTGACGGATCGCATTACGATTCTGAGAAAGGGTGAGACGATCTCCAGCGTAAAAACAAAGGAGGCGACGATGGAGCAGATCAGCAGAGACATGCTGGGCTATGAAGTTTCCTCTTTTGAGCGGGATCGGAAAGAGATCGACAGAAGCGAGGGCAATTGCAGGTTCCTTGTAGAAAATCTGTGTATGCCCGGCAGACGTATTAGTTTAGAGGATATTTCTTTTCAGATCTACGGCGGAGAAGTGCTTGGGATAGCCGGAATAGAGGGAAACGGACAGGTGGAACTGGCGGACGCCCTGATCGGGCTAAGACAGATACAGTCCGGGAAAATCCTGTTGGACGGCGTGGATCTTGCAAAAGAAGATATAAGCGGAAGACGGTCCAAAAAAATGGCCTATATACCTGAGGACAGGATGCACAAAGGGTTAGCCCAGAATTGCGCTATTACGGACAACACGATAACCGGACATCTCAAGGAGGACTTTCTGGGAAAAAAGAAAGTTACGGTGAATTGGCCAAAGGCGGATTCCTATGCGACGGAAATAGCGAAAGATTACAAAGTGGAAGGGTTCAAGTCTTCGGATCAGTTGATTTCCAGTCTGTCGGGCGGAAACATGCAGAAAGTCATTATAGGCAGAGAACTGTATGACAAGCCTGCCATGACGATCCTTTCCCAGCCCACGGCCGGAATCGATTTTAACGCCCAGAGTATCATCCACGGGAAGATCAACGAGTTGAAGAGTGAGGGATGTTCCTTTTTGCTGATCAGTGAGGATCTGGATGAACTTGTGAGAATGTCCGACAGGATCTATGTCCTCTGCAGAGGGAAGCTGGTGAAAGAATTTTCCGATCCGGAAGAATTTGATTTGAATGAGATCGGGTATTACATGACGGGAGTGAAGAAGGATGAAAATGATGGATAAACTGAAAAAACGAAGCGGAACTATAAATGCGGTCATTTTGATTCTCATTTCATGGAGCATTCTGTTTTTCCTGTGCGGTGAAAATCCGGTTCAGGTTGTGGGATACATCATGTCAGGTTCCTTTAAAGACATGAGCGCGGTGGCCTCGGTGCTCAACAAAGTCTTCCTGTTCTTTTTACTTGCTATGGCTTATGCAATACCGGATCAGGCCGGACTTGCCAACGTGGGAATTGATGGGCAGTTTATCGCCGGCGGGTTCTTTGCGGCCCTTTTGCCGCAGTTTATCAATACGGGGAATCTGATGATCAATGTCGGGCTTTCTATAATCATTGCAATGATCTTCGGAAGCTTATGGGCATTTTGGCCGGCTTTACTGAAAGTGAAATACGGGATCAATGAGGTGGTTACGACATTGCTTGGCAATTATATCATTATTGAACTGACGGAATATATGGTGGCGTATCCGCTTAGGATGAAGGGTTCGAGCATTTCCAGAATGGAGTTTGTACCGGAGAATTTTGAACTGCCGATGTTGTTTTCCTCAAAGTTTTCAACATCTCTGATCTTTGTGGTGATCGTTCTTTTGGCGGCTATGTGGTACAACAAACGTACCGTGAAAGGATTTGAGGCAAAAATGGTGGGGAGAAATCTGCTTTTTGCCAGACAGGCCGGAATCAATACGAATATCGTTTCTATCAAGGCGATGATGGCCGGAGGAGCCATCGCAGGTCTTGCGGGAGCTATTCAGGCGCTGTATGTGAACCACACGTTTCAGTCGGGATTTACAAGTGATTACGGAATGAAAGGAATGCTTGTGGCGTTAGTTGCGATGTCTAATCCTCTTGGATGCCTTGTGATCGCGATCCTGTTTTGTATTTTACAGGTGGGTGCGATCAGTATGCAGCTTTCCACGGATATACCGTCAGAAATAGCGGCAGTGCTTCAGGCCATCATGATATTCTTCGTGGCAGCCAAGAGCGCCCTTGTAATTCGGCAAAGGAGGACACAAAAATGAGTGTATTTATCAGTCTTTGGCAGATGACGGTTATCCTGTCGGCGCCGCTGGTATTGTGTGCGCTGGGAGGCATTATCTCCTATCAGGCGGGAGTTGTCAATATTGCGATGGAAGGAATTATGCTGTCGAGCTGTTTTGTCTCTGTTTTGGTCAGCTATTACAGTCACAGCGCGCTGCTCGGTCTGCTTGCGGGTATGTTGACCAGCATACTGGTTTCCCTGTTCTTCTCCTTTTTTGCGGTTACTTTGAAGGCGAACAATTTCGTGATAGGTATAGCGATCAATATTTTTGTCAGTGCGGTGACGCTTTTTCTGTCAAGGTTTCTGCCGGTTGCGATCTTCAATTCGCCGGATATTGCCGCTATACAAAAATTAAATATAGATTTAAAAATTGAGGTGTTAAACAAACTCTTTTCCGGATACAGCGTACTGATCTATCTTGCGGTGATCTTGGTCTTTGTGATCCACTATCTGCTCTACAAAACGCCTTTCGGAATCAGGCTGCGGGCTACGGGAGTTTTCCCGGGAGCGGTGCGGACAGCCGGAAAGAATCCGGAAAAGATCAGATATCTTGCGGGAATCATAACAGGTGTTCTTTGTGGACTTGCAGGTACGCAGCTGTCACTGTCAAACGTAGTGTTGTTTTCCAGAGATATGACGGCGGGACGTGGATTTATCGCTTTTTCGGCCATTTTGATCGCAGGCGGGAAACCTAAGAGAGTCTTTTTGATCTCTGTATTATTCGGTTTTTGCGACGCTTTGGCTACGCAGCTTAAGTCCACGGGAATTCCCACAAATTTCTTGTCGCTGATCCCATATGCCGTGGCGCTTTTAACCTTGATCCTTGTGAATATCAAGGAGCGGAAAACGGCAGAGGAAGGAATGTAAGAGGAGGGAGAAGCAAATGGAGTATGTTGTTACCGGCCTGACGATGCTTGATAAGATCGCAGTCAACGGACAGAATGTTTCGGAGTCCCATCTGGGGGGCGTTCCGCTGTACGGATACTGCGGGATAAGGCCTTATACAAAGAATGTCTTGTTTTTATCCAGAGTGGGGCGGGATTTTAAAAAGATATTTGACCCTTGGTTTTCGGATAATGAAGTTCCGGATGAAGGAGTGATCTATGTATCCGATGAGACGCCTTACAATGTGATAGATTACGATGAAAGCGGGAATGTGCTTTCTTGGGAGTTTATGACCGGTCAGTGGGAGGACAGTGATTTTTGGCGTCCCCATGAGGAGGATTTCGAGAAGGTGATAGGGGCGGATACGAAATGTCTGTATCTGAGCGAGACCCCGGTAATGAACGACATGTGGCGTAAAATATTTGAATTGAAAGATGCTTTCGGATTTAAAGTGATGTGGGAGCCGAACGGAATACACAGCAATAAAAATTTCTGTAAAGAGATACTGGAACTGTCGTCGCGTATCGAGATGGTATCTTTCAATGTTTCGGAGGCAAAGGATATCTTTTCCATAGAGGATGAGAGAGAGCTTCTGGATTTTTTGAAAAAACTTCCTTGTGAACTGGTGATTCTTCGGGTTGGAAAAAGGGGGATGTACACGATCTCGGAGGGGAAGATATGTTATGTACCTTCGGCGCCGGTTCCGGAGGGATGTGAAGTGGTGGATGTCACGGGCTGCGGAAACTGTTCCACAGCGGCTGCAGCCTATGCTTGGTGCGAGGGGAAAAATATGGCTGAGACAGGCATCATGGCTAATGCGGCATCCGGTTATAATTTACGGCAAAACGGTCCTGTACCTCTGTTCAGTGATCAGATATGCGAAGAGATCAGAAAAGAGGCGGACGTTTTATATCAGTTACATAGTTATCAATTTATTTCAAACTAAAGGAGGAAAAAGAAATGAAATTTGACAGTAATCTTCACAAGGAAATATGGAGCCTTCCCACGATGACGCAGACGCTGTGCGGAAATCTGCCGGAGAAGGCAGCGGGAGTCTTTAGCAAAGAGGAACTGCAGGGTTTTGAAAGAATCGTCATTTCCGGCTGCGGCGACAGTATCTGTGCGGCATATGCGGCAAAAGAGTGTTTTGAAAAACTGTTAAAGATGGATATCGATACTCCGGTCTGCATCGATCTGGCGAGACATTACGATGTGCGCAGATTCGGAGAGAAGGGAACTACCCTTGTGATCCTCGTGAGTTTTTCGGGAAAGGTTTCGAGAGTTGTGGAGGCGGCGCAGAGGGCAAAGAAGTACGGAGCCGTCACTATGGCGGTGACTCACGACAGCGAATCTCCGGTAGCTGAAGCCTGCGACAAGCTTCTGCATGTGATTCCGGAAGAGTTTGATCTGCACAGGACACCGGGATGCCGCACTTATGTGGCTTCCATGCTCGGACTGTATCATTTTGCGATCAAGGCAGCGGAGATGCTTGGGAAAATACCGGCAGAAAAAGCGGATCAGTACAGAGCGGAAATTCTTGCTTATTCCGAGGCTTCCGAGAAGGGCAGAGAGGAGTTGGAGGAGAAGATTTACAATGTCGCAGTGCGGTTCAGAGATATCCCGTATTTCGAGTTTTTAAGCTCCGGTCCTGAGTTTGCTTCCGCATGGTTCGGGCAGGCAAAAATGTACGAGGCTACCGGCGATTTCTCCAGATATGAGAATTTCGAGGACTGGACACATGTGGATTATATTTTAAGAAAAATGGACAGCGGCATGTTCCTGTTTGTGGATAAGAGAAATCCTTCTCTGAGCAGAGCGATCGAGGTTTCTCAGGTTCTGACAAGGCAGGATTACAGATACAGGATCTTCACGAATGCTGATCCGGCGTTATTTGCGGATTCCCTGAAAGTAATCCAGATCCCGACGGCGGAAGAGTTCTGGATGCAGCCTCTGTTTGAGACGGTTCCCGCCTGTCTGTTTGCGGGAGCGTTGGCGGACGTTAAGGGAACAACGGAATTTTGCGCGGATATGATCGACTCCATGTTTCCTTTTGGAGGTTCCATATTGAGATACAGCAAGATCGAGGAGCATTAAGTATAAGGAGAGGAAAGAATGCCGGGATTAATCAAGATAAATGAAGGCTATGACAATATTTTTACCAGAATGAAAAAAGGGCATAAGCTGGTGATCGGATGTATTCACCTTCTGCCTATGCCCAACACCCCCTATTACAAAAGCGGAGATCTGGAGAGAAGCGTTGAGAAAGCGTTGGCAGATGCGCGCACATTAAAGGAGAACGGAGCCGACGGGTGCGTCATACAGAATGTTGACGGCATCTTTGTCCCTACCGACGATACCGATTATGTGAACGTTGCGTGCATGGCATCCTTAGGGACCCACGTCAGAGCGGAGGTGGGGAAGGAGTTCCTTGTGGGCGTACAGATCATGTGGAACAGTATCACGCCTTCTCTTGCGGCGGCGAAGGCATGCGGAGCCGATTTTACCAGATGCTCGGCGCTGACGGGAATTTCCAGATCGCCCTTCGGAAGCATTGAGGGAAATCCGATGAAAGTTATGAACTATCGCAGATATATCGATGCGGAACATGTGGCTTTGATCGCGGAAATTTCTGGGTACCACTTTTTGAATGAACAGGAGTATAATAAAGATATTGTCGTGGCTCATGCCAAAGACGCCCTGACAGCAGGGGGGAACGCGATAGAACTGTTTGCCAAAGATGAGGCGATAAACGAAAAGATGGTGCGGGATGTAAAGGAAGCCTTTGATGTACCTATTATTCTGGGAGGCGGGACCAATATAGAAAATGCGGCCAGACGTCTTAAGTATGCGGACGGGGCGATCGTGGGAACCTGCTTTGAGAAGGGAGTCTGGGGCGGCCCGGTACAGGCGGATGCAGTGAAAGCCTATGTGGATAATGTTCGAAAGGCCCAGAAGTAGAAGGAGGAGTGTTTATGAGGATCGATAAAATAGTGCCGTCAAAGACTGCCGTTTTAGTGATCGATATGCAGAATGATTTCATTGAGCCGGGGGCTCCGATCTATATCGATATGGGCTATAAAATGGTTCCGGCCCTGAAAGAATTTTTAGATCGCTGTCGGGCAGAAAAGATACAGATCATATATACCAGAGATGTGGTGAGGGCGGACGGAAAGGATATGGCAAAATCCGGCGAGTTCTGTACGGCTATCAAAGAGGGAAGAGCGTTAGTGGATGGAATGCCCGGAGCCGAAATATATGAGGAGGTGGCTCCGGGAAAAAATGATATTGTGATAGATAAGAATAGGTACAGCGCTTTTTGCGGCACGACCCTTGACTCCGTGTTGAGAACTTTAGGCATCGATACGGTGGCGATTGTCGGAGTGTGTACCGAGTGCTGCTGCTTTTCCACGGCCAGAGATGCGGGCGGGAACTGTTATGACGTGGCGTTTCTTTCGGATCTGACGGGAAATAACGGATATGAGGATAACGGCAACGGCGAAATAGATGCGGAGTCTTTACACAGAGCAATGTTGATTATGATAGGGCATACCACCGCTCACGTGATGGACTCAAAGGAGTTTTTAGGTAAAATCGAGAAGGAGGGTACATGATCACTCAGATTTATTCGATGAAAAGCGTTGAGGAAGCGATGGCTGTGATAGAGGCCGGGGCGGATTATATCGGGATCGCACCGCCTCAGTGTCTCGAAGGCGGTGTGAAAGCGCCCGGAGAGATCTCGGAGGAGACTTGTTTTGCTATCTTGGAGGCTGCGAGAGGACTGGCAAAGTGTGTCATGATCGTTTCCAATGACGATGAAGATTATTACTGCGAGACCGTGAGGAAGTACAAGCCCGATATCATCCAGATAACCGGGAGACATGTCACGATTCATGAGAAACTGCGCGAGCGCATCAAAAAGATTTCTCCGGATATTCTGATTATGCAGGCAGTGTGCATGGACGGAGAACAAGCCATTGGGAGAGCAAAAGAGTTTGCAAAGTTTTCGGATCTGCTGATTCTCGATTCCGCAGCCTCAAAGAAAAATTTTATCGGAGCGGCCGGAGTTACGCATAATTGGGACTGGGATCGTGAAATAATAGAGAGTGTGGAGATTCCTGTGATCATAGCGGGCGGATTGGGCGTCGATAATGTGGCGGCGGCAATAGAAAAGATACATCCCTTCGGCGTCGATTCCCTCACCCGCACAAATTCGGCTTCCCCTGAGAAAAAGGGGAGGAAAGATATTGAACTTGTCAGGGAATTTTGCAGAATTGCACATAGTTACTGAGCGCACAGCATTATAGGAAAAGAACGGATAATGGATTCGTTTCCGGAAGTACGGGAGGATTATGGAGATCATAAACTTTTGTGACAAGGATATCATTGCGTCTTACTACAAGATAGATCTGGAGCGATACGACAGCCTGCTGCCATACTGTCAGGATTTGTGTATTTTCAGCCCGAAGGAGATCATACTGGAGCCGGGCTATATCGTAGATTATCTGTATGTTGTGCTCTACGGCGACGCGTATGTTTCCGCCCCCGGAGACGATGGAAATGAAGTTCTGCACATTTTCTGCAGAGAAGGGGATGTGCTGGGAGAAGCGGAGTTTTTTCTGGAAGATAGTTGCTTCTCCCTTGTAAAAAGCCTGAATGAATGTGTCTGCATGAGGATCAATACAAAAGCCTGCAGAGAGCGGATGCTCGCCGACTGCAGGCTGCTTTCCATTCTGGGGGGCAATCTCGCTTATAAGCTTTCTTCCACGGCCCGCAACAATGCGTGCAATAAGTTTATGTCTCTCGACACAAGACTTGCCGCGAGGATACTGAATGTTGAGAAGGACGGGATCTATGATAAAAACCTTTCTTATGAAGCCGAGTATCTGGGAGTAAGTTACAGGCACTTGCAACGCTGTCTGAAATGTTTTGTGGATGAAAATATAATTTCCAGACAGGCTAAGGGAATCTACCGCATTGAGAACAGGGAAGAGTTGGTCAATCTGAAAAGGAATGTAGAGAGCGCTATGCCTTTTAGCTGTTAAAGAATTTTATATCCGGAAGAAAAACCAAAAAAACAGAAGACTTGACAAGTTTTCTGCTTTTTATTATGCTTTACTTAGCGAAAAGGGACGAGCGAAACAGGAAAACCTGATCGGACAGATCAGCCATGCGGAGGACAGAGAATGGACAGGATCGCACTTTTGATTCCATGTTACAACGAGGCAAAAACAATCGGCAAAGTGATAGAGGATGCCAAAAAGAATATTCCGGAAGCGGTTATTTATGTATATGACAATAACTCCACCGACGATACGGTAAAGATCGCGGAGGAAGCCGGCGCTATCGTTCGTCATGAGTATCAGCAGGGCAAGGGCAATGTGATCAGGCGGATGTTTCGGGAAATCGACGCAGAGTGCTATATCATGACCGACGGCGATGATACTTATCCGCTGGAATATGCCAGAGAAATGGCGGAGAAAGTGTTGGTGAAACAGGCGGATATGGTAGTGGGGGACAGGCTGTCTTCCACCTACTTCACCGAGAATAAGAGACCTTTTCACAACATGGGAAATTCTCTTGTGCGCGCGTCGATCAATCGCATTTTTGACTGCGATATCAAGGATATTATGACCGGATATCGAGCGTTCAGTTTTAATTTTGCCAAGACTTTTCCGATTCTTTCCAAAGGATTTGAGATCGAGACGGAGATGACCATCCATGCGGTCAACAATAATATGGCAATAGACAATGTGATCGTGGATTACAGAGACAGGCCGGAGGGAAGCGTTTCCAAGCTGAATACCTACACGGACGGAATGAAAGTGCTCGGCACGATCATAAGACTGTTCAGAAATTACCAACCCTTTAAGTTTTATACGATCATCAGCGGAGTGTTGGCGGTGTTGTCCGCCGGTTTTCTGATTCCTGTGTTAGTGACTTATTTTGAGACGGGTCTTGTGGAGAGATTTCCGACTTTGTTCGTCTGCTGTTTCGTGATGTTGGCGGCGCTGCAGGCGTTGTTTGCGGGACTCATATTGACCAACAATGCGATCAAGAACAGGCGGGATTTTGAGTTTCGGCTGAATCTGGTGGAGATGATGAAAAAAGATTTGGAAGAATAAGGGAACAGCGAAGCATGGCAAACGCAAATATCACAAAAAAAGAACTGGCGGAGAGTTTAAAGAGATTAGCTTCGGGGCGGCTCTTTGAACATGTGACAGTGGGGGACATCGTAAAGGAATGCGGTGTGAACAGACAGACTTTCTACTATCATTTCAGCGATAAATATGAATTGCTGGACTGGATCTATTACCATGAGACATTCTTGCCGCTGACCGCCGACATATCTTTCGGGAATTGGGATGAAAAGCTTTATGAACTCCTGCGGATCATGAGGGAGAATAAAGCTTTTTACATGAACACGATCAAATGTTCCGATAATTTTTTTGAGGAATATCTGCTAAAGATGCTGACCACACTGTTCGAGACAGCGGTGGAGGATTTAGATGCCAGAAGACAGCTTACGCCGGAGAAGAAGCAGCTGGCTTCCAAGATATTTGCCCACGGGCTCACCGGCGTGGTGATCGAGTGGGCGACAGGAGGCATGAAAGAAGATGAAAAATTGATTGCCGAAAATATGAAGGAACTGGTGGATAACATTGAGCGGTTATCCTACTGCATATATCAATTTAAAAATGATATAATCACGGAAACAGAGACTCTATCCACTCTGCCAATTCCGCCGGAGATTCTTCCGAAAAGAGCTGAATAAATGTTTCACAGTTTTCCCGAGTGAAAGAGACCGGAGAATCCAGATGGAACATCAGCTTGTAATTTTTAAAAATATGGCCGGCCGCCTTCGGGGTGAGCGGCTTTTTTTTGCGCCTTTTTAAATGCTGAAGCTGCATTTCGAAAAAGGAAGTTTTCATATCCTGTGTGAGACTCATCAAAACACCTTTGTCCTTTCTGCTTTACGCAAAATTTCTTAATTTATACCATACCCTCAATCCCTTCGAAAAGAAACCGACAAAAAAGATACTTTGTCAAAAAACAGAACAGAAGGACAATTTTGTCTAAAGACATCAAAAGGAAAATGGCATATCTTGTTAACTGACAAGAGAGATTATAACAGGTTGCGGAAAGGTTATGGTTATCGGAATATGAAGTTGACAGAAGCGGAAATGAGAGCTGCCGGAGAAGAAGCGGCAAAAAGAGTAAAAGAGAAACTGGAGACCAGAGAGAAACGTTTGGAAGATCTGAGGAAAGGAAAAACATCTCTGCCTGAATGGATTGTCAGACACAGAGATAAGATCATGTCAGTCTTTATTGCGCTGGCGGTGGTCAGTATTTTCTGCATTCCCTTTATTAAGGTCAATTATGATTTGACGGCGTACCTTCCGGACAGTATGGCGTCCAAGAAGGCAATCGATGTGATGGAGGAAGAATTCGGCTATCCGGGGACAGCGCGGGTCATGATTGAAAATGTCACGCCCTATGAGGCGGAGATCTATAAGGAAATGATGGAACATGTGGACGGCGTGGATATGGTGTCATGGATCGGTTCCGACGTGTATATGTCGGGAGAGTTTATCGATATTGCGGGCCAGACAGATTACTATAAAGATGACTGCGCCGTGATGGATGTGACATTCACGGAGGGAGACACATCGGAAGCTACGGATCGGGCGTTAGATGAGATAAGCGGGATCCTCGGAGAAAAAGGCCACTACGGCGGCGCTGCGGTGGAAAACAAGTCCTTAAAGGAAACCTTGAATGTGCAGATAGCTTTGATCACGGCTATTGCGATCTGTCTGATTTTTGTTATCCTGTGTCTGACTACGGATTCATGGGCGGAACCTTTCCTGTTTTTGATCGTCATGGGAGTGGCCGTTGCAATCAACATGGGAACTAACATTTTCAGGGGAACGATCTCCTTTATCAGCAATTCGGTGGCGGCGGTACTGCAGCTTGCGATCTCCATCGATTACTCGATCTTCCTGCTGCATACTTATATGCGGGAGAAGAAGACGGAGCCTGACAGGGAAAAGGCGATGGCAAACGCCATAAGAGATGCCGCCGTGTCGGTGCTTTCCAGCGGGATGACAACATTTGTGGGGTTTATGGCGTTATTCTTCATGCAGTTTTTGATAGGGCAGGATCTGGGGTTTGTACTGGGAAAGAGCATAATAAGCAGCATCGTGACAGTATTGCTGTTTATGCCGGCATTGATTTTACGATTTGAACCGTTGATTGAAAAGACGCAGCATAAGATACTGGTGCCGTCCTTTAAGAAAGCATCGAAGGTTGTGTTCAGGCTTCGCTATGCGGTGGTGGTTTTTATTGCTATTGTATTTATTCCGGCTTATCTGATGCAGAATTCTAATGTCAACACATATGGAAACAGTGCGCTTGGAGCCAGTGCGGGTACGGTCGTTTACGATGACGAGCAGTTGATCGAATCGAAGTTTGGCCGGAGCAATCTGTATTTGGTGATGGTGCCAAACGGTTCGCCGGTTACGGAAAGAGAACTGGCGGGAGAACTGAAAAATCTAAGCTATGTGAGGAGTGTTACGGCTCTTTCGGATACTTTGCCGAGAGGTGTGCCGGAGCAGATTGTTCCGGAAAGTGTGACGGGGCTTTTGCGGAAAGAAAATTATACGAGAATGTTGGTCTTTACAAAAACGAAATCTGAGAGTGAACTTGCCTTTGAGACTTCGGATGAGATTCAGGAAATTGTGCACTCCTATTATCCGGAGAATGCCTATGTTGCCGGCAACACGCCCTCCACGCAGGATCTGAAAGTGATCTGTGATGCGGATTACGCGATGGTCAACGCGTTTTCCCTGATCGGCGTGGCCCTTGTGGTGATCGTCGCGTTCCAGTCGATTATACTGGCGGTGGTGGCAATCATACCGATCAGCGCGGCCATCTGCATCAATCTGGCGGTGCCGTATTTACAGGGCCGGATATTTATGTTTGCGGCGATGGTGGTGGTAAGTTGTATTCAGCTTGGCGCAACGGTGGACTATTCCATTCTTTTGATCAACAATTATCTGGACAGGAGAGAGAAGATGACGCCCAAAAAAGCGGCGCTTGGCGCTCTGCAGGCCAGCATGCTTTCCATTCTGACATCAGGGACGATATTGATCGTCGCAGGTTATGCAATCTACTTTGTGGTTTCGGTGGAGGCCATCAAGGATATCGGCCATATGCTGGGGCGGGGAGCGATTTTGAGCATGACCCTTGTGCTGCTTGCCGTGCCGGGGCTGATGACGATGCTTGATCAGTACATCATGAAAGAAAAGGCGATGCGCGATAGGGTGAAAGGAAATTTGAAGGAAAAAAAGAAAAAGCGGGAGGAAGAAAAATTTAAAAATGAAAGTAGACGAGCAAAGCAGCAGGCGAAGAGAGAAAAAGAGGATTCTCTGATCGTCAGGAAATTAGAAAAAATAGAATATAGAATCCTTGTGAAGGAGAAAAAAGGACAGAAAAAGAAAGAGAAGTTGGAGAGCCTGCAGGAGGCAAAGAAAAGACAGGAGGAAGAAAATCATGAGGAAAAATAGAAAGAGCAGCAGATACAGGATGACAGCGGCAGGTTTGGCAGCAGTGATGGCGGCAGGGGCGGTTTGTACACCGGTGCAGGCGGCGCCGCCCAGAGTGGAAGTGGATGAGTCTCTCTATGTCAATATGGATCATTACGGAGAGATTCGGGACATCAGTGTGGTAAAAGGATGTTTTTTAAACGGCAATACGATCATTGAGGATTACGGCGATTATGATGAGATCATCAATATGAGCGACCGCACTGAGCCCACGGTGGAAAACGGGAAGGTCACTTGGAATCTGGAGGATAGTGAAAACCAGTATTTTTATTATGAATGCAGGTCCGAGGATCTGAAGACAAAAGTGCCGTGGGATATCGACGTTTCCTACAGATTAAACGGTGTGGAGGCAAGAGGGGAGGAGCTTGGCGGAGCGCAGGGGTTGATCAGCACGAGGATTCATGTGACGCCTAAGAAAGATATCGACGAATACCATAAAAACAATATGATCCTGATATGCGGCACGTTGGTGGATATGAAGAACACGCTTAGCATCGAGGCGCCGGGGGCACAGCTTCAGACTATGGGGACGGAAAAAGCGGCGCTCTTTCTGGCTCTGCCCGGTGAGGAGAGCGACTTTCGCATCGATGTGGGCACAGATCATTATGAAAGTATGGGGCTGTTTTTTATGGTAGTACCCGTTACATTGGACGCGCTGGAGGTTGTCAATGATGTGCGGGAAGTGAGGGAAACAGTGGAGGATTCAGCGGACGCTATGGATGCGGCTATGGACGCAGTATTTGACAATATCGAGGAAATGAAAGATGATCTGGAAAGCGTGGAGAGAGGCTTGGAGAAGGCTGAAAGGGCCCATCAGATCTACGACGGCAGCAGAGAATCCATGGAGGCGCAGGCGGACGCGGCCATCGCTTCACTGGAAAATGTGGTGACATATCTGAAAATGATCAATACACAGGCCGAAGCCGATCAGGCTAATCTGGATGAGACCATTGACAGACTGACAGATATGATGCGAGCCGTGGGAAGACTGAATAACTTCGGATCGGGTATGACAAAAAGCCTCGGGAATCTGAACAGCAGTTTGGGGCAGTTGAATAAGATCGCGGAAGGAACGGTCAGTGAGGAAACGATCGGGCAGTTACAGCAGATCGTCGGATCGGGCGGAGGCGTGACGATCGGAATGGCGGCGACGGCGGCTGTGGCGGAAAAAGTAAGCAAAAGTACGGGCATTCCGACGGAGGCGGTGTTAACTATCGCGCAGGGCGGTACGGTATCGGGGGTTTCTCCGGAAGCGGCGGCAGCAGTAAAGGCGGCGATGGATGCCGGTATACCGGAAGCGATAAAGGGGATGGGGTATGATCCGGTAAAGGATAAGGACTTGCAGATAAGCGGCCCCTCCGGTGCGGATGTGGGTTTGAAGTCTGCGCTGACCGCATATATAGCGACTTTGGAGCAGTTGGATGCGGAGGCGGGAGCGACCGGAAAAGCCTTACTTTCAAACAGTAAAGATTTGACCAAAAAGGCGGAAAATATTATCCGTACGATAGATGAAATAGCAGTCTGCAGCGAATCTTTAGCGGACTGGACAGACGAGGAAGTCAGGGAGGATCTGCAGACGTTGATCGCGGAGCTGACGGATCTGGTGGAGGCCACGGAAGTGACAATCTCGGCCACTCAGGCGGCGTTGTCCGGCATGCGGGAGACTGTGGAACTGACGGAGGATACGTTGGCTTCCTCACTGACACTTACACTGAACGGTTTGTCCGGCGTGATGCAAAATGGTATAGGGATGGCGGATAATGTGGGTGTGATGAAAAATGCAAAAAATACCATAAGAGATACGGTGGACAGAGAACTAAACGAGATAGAGGCGGAGCACAACTTTCTAAATACGGACGTGACCGCAAGTTTTCCGTCCTTTACCTCGGAGAAAAATCAAACGCCTGCGAGCATTCAGATCATTTTAAGGACAGCGGAGATTTCGGCGGATGATGGGGAGGACAATGCTGCGGATATCGAGGTACCGGCCGAGGATATCGGTATGTGGGGCAGGTTCAAAGCGGTATTTGTAAATCTCAGGGAAAAGATATTAGGGATCTTTCGCTGAGAGGGAAATTTTAGTTTAGTGACTGAAATATCAGGAGAGGAGAAACAGGATGAAAAATCATGTGAGGAAAATGGGGAAAAGAAAGAATTATTGGAAAAGGGCTTTGGCAGCAGTGATGGGGATGGCGGTATTTGTAGGGGGCATGGTGTTTGGCGGAGAGACAGCGCGGGCTAAAGAGGCTCCTTTTGTGGACATTTCCACGGATATGATTTCTTTAAGCCCTCAGGCCCATGAGGTTAAGATGAATGTGGCAGCCAGAAATATGCCGGAGGGAACAGAACTTGTATTTCAGGTGGCCAACGAAGGTATCTGCAGCGTCCGGTGGGTGGAAAAGGACGTGAAGAAGTACACGCAGCTATGCTGCCAGAGAGGGGAAATGACCGGAGATACGGTCATCACGGTTTTTGCGGCAGGATATCCGGAGAGCGCAAGGCAGATCAGTGTGGTAAACAAGGAGGCGGCGGACAGCTATGAGTACGAGGGAAACGGAAGTACGGTGATCCGTGGATTATATATGCCTCCCGTGCCCTATGAGGTGCATGTGGTGAGTGAGGACGCAGATGGGTATTTCGCACTGACTTACAGCAATACGGCAGGGGATCGGAAAGTGCTCGTCGATAGAGCCGGAGCTTACGAAGGCAGCGTGACCATCGGAAGAGGGACGGAAGGAACGAACTTTGACGTTCTGGCCACCGGCCGCTGGAAGATCACGATGACGCCGGTTTTAGAGACAGCCACGCCTGTGCAGTCAGGCACCGGCAGTCAGGTATCCGGTTGTTTCAGAGGGGATAATAAAACCCATAGCGTCTATTGCGCAAACTGGGCGGACAAAGGAAATTTTATTGTCTGGCTTTATGACGCGGATGATAATTCTAAAAAACTTCTGGCCAACGGCGCAGGTACTTACGGGAGAAATAAAGGAAATGTTTATCTGAACGCTTCCCACAGCTATTATATATCGGTGGAATCGGAAGGAAACTGGCTGGTAGAGTTTTCCAAATGATAACTACAGGAAAATTAGTGGTATTTTAAGTCTGCAAATAAAAAGTCAAGCAGAAATTGATGAACTTTGAAAATTTT